>ERZ824598.372-NODE-372-length-74510-cov-5.744114_pt1 | contig 74510 bp, 78 predicted proteins | sample MGYA00519934_ERZ824598 | MGnify/ENA primary metagenome ERZ824598 (study PRJEB31778, sample SAMEA3449177) | human gut metagenome | biome: human gut; feature: human-associated habitat; material: faeces | place: United Kingdom | collected 2010/2012 ...
CGCTACCTTAGGACCGTTATAGTTACGGCCGCCGTTTACCGGGGCTTCGATTCAGACCTTTGGGTTTCCCCTAAGCCCCCCTCTTAACCTTCCGGCACCGGGCAGGTGTCAGGCCATATTCGTCATCTTATCGATTTGGCATAGCCATGTGTTTTTGGTAAACAGTCGCCTGGACCATTTCTCTGCGCCCTGTCCCCAGGGTCCGCTTCTCCCGAAGTTACGCGGTCAATTTGCCTAGTTCCTTAGCCATGATTCACTCGAGCACCTTAGGATACTCTCCTCGCCCACCTGTGTCGGTTTACGGTACGGGTCGCTCCGCGCTTAACGCTCCCGGGATTTTCTTGCGGGTCTGCTTACCTGCGCTATCCGCTCGGCCGAAGCCTCGCGGTACTTTCGGATTTCAGTCTCCCTACGTCCTTAAACCGTCCTCCGTATGACGGCGGCAGTGTCACTCCCCGGTCTCCCGGTCACCTGCGAAGCGAGTATCGGAATGTTTACCGGTTCCCCATCGGGTGCGCCTCTCGGCTTCCCCTTAGGCCCCGACTAACCCTGATCCGCTTAACGTAGATCAGGAACCCTTGGGCTTTCGGTGTGGACGTTTCCATCGTCCATTGTCGTTACTTATGCCTACATTTTCTTTTCCGGACGCTCCAGCATACCTCACGGTACACCTTCAACGCTGTCCGCAATGCTCCCCTACCACGCGACCATGTCGCGTCCCCGGCTTCGGCGGCAGTCTTTATGCCCGTTCATCATCCACGCATCGCCGCTCGACTAGTGAGCTGTTACGCACTCTTTGAATGAATAGCTGCTTCCAAGCTAACATCCTAGCTGTCTTGGCGGCGTCACTTCGTTTCGTCTCAACTTAGACTGCTCTTGGGGGCCTTGGCCGAGGGTCTGGGCTCTTACCCTCTCGCCGACGGATATTAGCACCCGCCGACTCACTCCCGGTCTCTAATCTGCGCGCATTCGGAGTTTGTCAGAAATCGATAGGCGATGAAGCCCTCTCTTCCTATCAGTAGCTCTACCTCACGCAGACACGACCGAGGCTGTCCCTAAAGACATTTCGGGGAGTACGAGCTATCTCCCAGTTTGATTGGCCTTTCACTCCTACCCACGCCTCATCCAAGCCCTTTTCAACGGAAACTGGTTCGGGCCTCCAGCGCCTGTTACGGCGCCTTCACCCTGGACATGGGTAGATCACTAGGTTTCGCGTCTGCTCACGGCGACTCCTCGCCCTGTTTAGACTCGCTCTCGCTCCGGCTTACGCGCCTGAGGCGCTTAACCTCGCCGCCGTGATGCAACTCGTAGGCTCATTATGCAAAAGGCACGCCGTCGCCTCTCGGCTCCGACCGCTTGTAAACGAACGGTTTCAGGTTCTCTTTCACTCCCCTCCCGGGGTGCTTCCCACCTTTCCCTCACGGTACTGGTCCACTATCGGTCTTCCGGGTATATTTAGCCTTGCGGCATGGTCGCCGCAGATTCAGACAGGATTCCTCGTGTCCCGCCCTACTCAGGTGGCATCCGTCTCACAACCCCGTTACCCGTACGGGACTTTCACCCTCTCCGGCCCGACTTTCCAGACGGTTCCGGTTCCTGGCTGCTCGACATTCGGACGCTCCTACAACCCCGCCTGCGCCGAAACGCACACGGTTTGGGCTCCTCCCCTTTCGCTCGCCACTACTCAGGGAATCGATTTTTCTTTCTCCTCCTGCAGGTACTAAGATGTTTCAGTTCCCTGCGTACGCCCAGGTCTCGCGACCTGTCCACGGCCTTCAGCCGTGCGGGTTCCCCCATTCGGACACCCCCGGATCACTTCCTGTTTGCGGATCCCCGGGGCTTTTCGCAGCTTACCACGTCCTTCTTCGCTTCCGGAAGCCTAGGCATCCCCCGTTCGCTCTTCTCCTCTTTCTCGTACTCTCTTGGTGAATCATACGCACTCCTCCGCTCACCCTCCCTCTCGGAAGACCAACCGGATAGCACGCACGCTCTTTGCCTATTGAAATTGTAGTCCCAGAAATCAAACGAAAAAACTCGATTCTTTCTTAGACTAATCTCTTAAAAACTTCTTACCTCGTGTTCTCTCTCAGTATTGTCAATCAACTCTCAAGTGTGTTCCCCTCGAAAGGGGATGCAAAGGTAAGCAGTTTTTTTTTATTCGCAAACATTTTTTTAAATTTTTTATGCTCTACGCAAAAGTGCCATATGCTTTCCATTATTAATGACGCATCCGCACATACCTCCAAAGGAGCGTTTACCCTTGTTGATTAGCTCCTGTGGAGGTATGTACGGATGCATGACAAGCCTTGGGAAACGGGAGGCAGAATATGGCACTACTGCGGATGCTTGCCATAATAATCCATAATTGCTATCTTTGAAAGTTAGCTTGACCCTAATTAAAGACACATACAGATATGGAAAGTTTACTGCACAGATTCCTCCGCTACATAGTCGTGGACACGCAGTCCGACGAACTCAGCGAGACCCAGCCATCGACCGGAAAGCAGCTCAGGCTGCTGGAAATGCTCCGCGACGAACTGAAGTCCATGGGCGTGGATGCGGAGCTGGACGAATGGGGTTATGTCATGGCCTCGATTCCCGCAAATATCGAAGGGGACATTCCCGCCATAGGATTCATAGCGCATGTCGACACCTCCCCAGACGCAAGCGGCGCGGGAGTGAAGCCGCAGATAGTGGAGAACTACGACGGAGGCGACATCCCCCTGTCGGGAGTCCCGGGCATGGTGCTGCGCGTCAAGGATTTCCCCGAGATAGCGGCGCATAAGGGCGAGACCGTGATAACCACCGACGGCACCACGCTGCTCGGAGCCGACGACAAGGCCGGAGTGGCAGAGATAATGGACGCCGTGCAGTATATCGTGAGCCACCCTGAATTCAGACACGGAAAGGTCTGCGTGGCGTTCACCCCCGACGAGGAGATAGGACGGGGCGTGGTGAAGTTCGACGTGGCGAAGTTCGGAGCCGACTACGCCTACACCATGGACGGCGGCGAGGCAGGAGAACTGGAGTTCGAAAACTTCAACGCCGCTTCGGCCAGCGTACACATCCAGGGCCGCAACGTACATCCCGGCTACGCCAAGGACAAGATGAAGAATGCGATACTCATCGCCCAGGAGTTCAACTCCCTGCTGCCCGTGGGGCAGAGGCCGGAGCTCACCGGAGGCTATGACGGCTTCCTGCACATAACCGGCATCAAGGGGAGCGTGGAGGAATGCGACTTCTCTTATATAATAAGGGACCACGACGCCGAGAAGTTCGAGGCCAAGAAGCAGGAGCTCGGGCGCTGCGCCGACTTCATCAACGCCCGCTACGGCAGCGGCACCGCCACCCTGACGGTAAAGGACCAATACCGCAACATGCGCGAGAAGGTCGAGCCGCACTACCATATAGTAGAGACGGCCGTCAAGGCGATGGAGCTGGCGGGCGTGAAGCCCCGCATCCAGCCCATACGCGGCGGCACCGACGGCGCCAACCTCTCGTTCAAGGGCCTGCCCTGCCCCAACATCTTCGCCGGCGGCATGAACTTCCACGGCAGATACGAGTGGGTGACCCTCGAGAACATGCAGAAGGCCTCCGCCGTAATCCTGAACATACTGCGGATTTTCGCGGAAAAATAGTCCTTCCTATATTTGTAACAAACGGTTCATACTTATGAATAAATTATTCGTATGAACCGTTATTTTTTTTGCAAATTATAATAATAGTTCTTATCATTACAACATAAATTTTTAACTGTTTTACTTATGAAAAAAATGTACGTGCGCTGCCGGCCTTTCTTTAAGGCCAATGCAGAAGCCCTTACAAACGGAGAAGCTGGAGGAAACCCCTGCTATAACACTATCACCAGTGCAGACGGACAGCAAGTGAACTACTGTACGACATGTATATATATCCCAGGAAAACCTGTTTGGTACTCTCCTGAAGGCGCCTGCTGACAAGTTCAATATGCATTGTCTCAATTTCAATACCAATACCGCAGGCCTCATACTTCTTTCCGCAATATGCTGTGCCTGCTCGTCCATGTCTTCCGACCTGCCGTTCGAAGATGTCGAATATGTGAAGGACTTTCCCGTCACATACGATGTCAGGAACGGAAGTGTCGTGGAAACAGGAAGGATAGGCCTGCTGGACATCATGCTCTGCGGAAGCGACACCCTGCTGATAGCCACGCAGGACAACGGCGGGTTCATCTCTGCGATGAACCTTAACGACGGAACCATGTCGGCCGGTTTCTTCCGGCAGGGCAACGGCCCCGGAGAACTGCTCTATGCCCCATACTTCTACCAGACAGCCAAGACAGCAGATGCAGACGGCGCCGCCCTGGTTCTCGAAGACGGCAAGGGAAACATGCTGAGGTGGAAACTCGAAGGTCTGTTCCAGCACACACAGCCGGACATCGAGGTAATCAACGACTCGGTCCCGTCCGCCCTAAGGATGCTCTACATCAACGACAGCACATACCTCTACTGGTCCCTTGCCGCCGACCAGAGCTGCCAGACCCGTTGTCTGCAGTGCGGAACAGAGAAGATAAGGACAAAATCCATGGAGAAGCTGGACAGCCGCACGATTACGGTTAAGGACGGATTCATGTTCAATGTCCTTTCGTCGTTCCCCGCGTACGACGCTTCGAGAGATATAGTCATCGAGGCATCCATGATGCTGAACACCATAGACCTGTATTCCCTGCAGGGTGACTTCGAGAAGACTGTCTGCCTGGGCAGGAAGGCCGACGACATAGAAAAGATATGCTCCGGAGGCATACAAGGGCTCAGGAGCACCTTCACAAGACCCATACTGTTTGACGACTTCTTCGCAGTAATGTACAAAGGAGGTTTGACAATCACTCCGCCGATGTACAAGGCTCCCGACCCCAGGATATACCTTTTCGGCTACGACGGAAGTCCCAAGGCAGAGCTCGTGATGCACGAGGGGGCATCGGCCTTCGACATAGACGCCGACGGCGGGTTCCTGTACACTCTCGACAGGGAGAGGGAGCTTATCCAGCGCTACGACATCTCGGAGGCTCTCGAAGCAATCGACTGAGGCAGGAATACCCTCCCCACCACCAGGACATAAGCCCCGGGAAGACAATGCTTTCTGGGGCTTATCCTTTGCCGGCGGCATCAGCCGACTATGTATTTCCCGAACGGGAGCCTGCCAATGAGACGGGATATCACAAAACTCAGGATGAAGGTCACGGCTGCCGTAAGGATGATCGCCAGGGGCACCGGCAGCAGCGGGTTCAGGAAACGGAAGACTGCCGGGAGCATCAGCATGTGCATCAGATATATTCCATAGCTCGCCTCGGAGACCTTACGGATCAGACCGTAGCCTCTGCCTGCCTTGCGGACAAGGCTGAAGAGCAGGAAAACGCACGCGCTCATGAGCCCGGCGATGATAGTATCGTTCTGCAGGTGCATCTCCAGCTCCTGCGGGGTCGATACGATAAAGCTACGGTGATAGAACTGGCACACGCCGAACACATAGCAGGCAGCCATGACCGGCAGGCACACTGCGAGAATCTTGCGTGCGGACCAGTTCAAGTAGGTCCTGATATAGTGTCCGAGTACTATATAGCCGATAAAGCCGGAAACATAGTAGAACAGAGGATAGGGATTCCACCAGCATTCGCCGAAGAGGGGGCCCAAGACATCACGGAGCCAGTAGAAGCAAAGGGTGAAAGCCCATATCGCCAGGAAAAAGAGTTCTTCCTTCTTTCCGACCCTGGACAGCCAGGGGGAAATCACCGGCATCACAAGATACAGTCCCAGCATCATGTAGACGAACCAGAGGTGCGACTCGCGGGGAATGAAATTGATTCCCGCCTGCTTGACGTTCGCCCATGCCTCCGCCCACGAGAATTCACCCCAGACGGCGGGAAGGAACGCATACAGGAACAGGAACACCACGAACGGAATGCCCACACGGGTGAAACGCTTCCTGAAAAAAGACTTCGTGTCCGTCTTCACCGGCACGAGCAGGTAGGCGGAAGCCATGAGGAACAGCGGCACGGCCACGGGGCGCACGAAGCTTTGGATAAACATCACGCTCCGCCGCGCGAGTTCCGAAGGAAATGAAAAGGAGTAGTCGTCGGAATAGACGCACTCGCTGGCATGGACCATCATCACCATGAAACAGGCCACGACACGCAACCAGTCCAGGAACACTATCCTTTGTTTCTCTGCCATACTTTATTCATTATTTCTTTTCCCTGCGCATCGATGCATATATCATATACGCGCAGATTGCGACGAGCGGGAGTATCGCTATGGCCTGGGCGTTGGAGGCGACCCTGCCGGGAAGCACGGTATTCCAGCCGTCGAGGAACCAGTCTACCTGAGCGAACTTGAGTATCGCGGAGAGCACTCCCATCAGCGCACCGCCGGCGATGAAGCCGCTGGCGACAAGGGTTCCCTTCTCCTGACGCGCGGCATTGACGGAAGCGTCCTTGCTGCGGGTGCTCACGAACCACGAAATGGCGCCGCCGAGCAGAAGCGGCAGGTTGAGATCCAAGGGAATGAACATGCCGAGGCAGAACGCGAGCGCGGGCACCTTGAACAGGGTGAGCAGCACTGCGATCACTGCACCTATGCCATAGAGCAGCCAGGGGGCGTTGCCTCCGTTCATCATGGGCTGTATCACGGCCGCCATGGCATTGGCCTGGGGTGCCACGAGGGCTCCCTCGCCGCTGAAACCGAAGGTCTTGTTGAGTATCATCATGACTCCGCTGACGGTCGCCGCCGCAACCACCACTCCGACGAATTTCCAGGTCTCCTGCTTCCTGGGAGTAGTACCTATCCAGTAGCCTATCTTGAAGTCGGTGATAAGGCCTCCGGCCGTGGAGAGGGCCGTGCAGACCACTCCGCCCACAAGCAGCGACGCCACCATTCCGGCATTGCCCTTGAGTCCGACGAGGACGAGCACCAGGGCAGTGATGATAAGGGTCATTATCGTCATTCCGCTGACCGGATTGGTACCGACTATCGCAATCGCGTTGGCCGCCACGGTGGTGAAGAGGAACGATATCACGGCTACGATCACGAGGCCTACGAAAGCCTGCCAGAAATTGTCGACGACTCCGCCGAGACCGAAGAAGCAGAACACGGCGAGCAGGGTCAGCACTATGCCCCAGACTACCGTCTTCATGGGGATGTCCTGCTGGGTGCGCTCGACGCTCTCGGCAGGGCCGCCCTTGCGGCGGAACTCTCCCACCGCGAGGCCGACAGCGCTCTTTATGACTCCGGCGCTCTTGATTATGCCTATGATTCCGGCGACCGCGACGCCGCCTATGCCTATGTGGCGGGCATACTCTGAGAATATCTGGTCGGGCGACATCTGCGATACCGTAAGAGCCTGGCCCGTGCCCATGAGGTCAATGACCTGCCCGCCCCATATCAGGTTCATCAGGGGTATTATCACGAACCATACGAGGAACGAGCCGCAGCATATCACGAACGCATACTTGAGGCCGACTATGTAGCCGAGACCGAGTACGGCGGCTCCGGTGTTGAGCTTCACCACGAGCTTGGCCTTGTCGGCAAGGGCTACGCCCCAGTGCATGAAGGTCGTGCTGATCGTATCGGCCCAGGTGCCGAAGGTCGACACGAGGAAGTCATACACTCCTCCCACGAGACCCGCAGAGAGCAGGGTCTTCGCGCTCTTTCCGCCGCTCTCCCCGCTGACCAGCACCTGAGAGGTCGCGGTGGCCTCGGGGAAGGGATACTTCCCGTGCATGTCCTTGACGAAGTACTTGCGGAACGGTATCAGGAACAGTATTCCGAGAAAACCTCCGAGCGTGGAGCTCAGGAACATCTGCCAGAAGTTGACATCGAGTCCGAGTATGTAGATTGCGGGGAGCGTGAATATCGCGCCCGCGACCACCACGCCCGAGCAGGCGCCGATGCTCTGCACTATTACATTCTGGCCGAGACCGTCCTTCTTTCCGAGAGCCCCCGTCATGCCGACGGCTATGATCGCAATGGGAATGGCCGCTTCGAACACCTGTCCCACCTTGAGACCGAGGAACGCGGCGGCCGCCGAGAATAATACCGTCATCAGCAGTCCGAGTATTACGGAATACGGGGTGACTTCAAGGGGTTTGCGCGTGGAGTCCAGCAACGGGCTGTAGCTCTCCCCCGGCTTCAATTCCCGGTGTGCGTTCTCGGGAAGGGTCAGGTTCTTGTTGTCTTTCATCTCTTTCTTTTTGTTTTTCGTACTTCTCAATATATCTCTGCAGCAAGGCTTCTTCCTTGCGCAGCTGCCTTTCGCGCCGCCTGGCGAGTTTGGCCTCCCTGCGCTCGAGCCTGCGCTGTGCGCGGAGTTCCTTCTGCTCCTTCTTCATCGCGTCGCGTTCGTCGAGGGCTGCCCAGCGGGCCTCCCTGCGCGCAATGCGTTCGGCGCGCCTCTGCTCCGCTGCCGAAAGCGGCGTTGCAAGCGAACCGGCCTCTGGACCGGAAGACACGGCGAGTGAATCCGAATGCATCAGGCTGTCGGCTGCGGCCTTTGCCGGTGCAAGGGAATCCGCATGCATCAGGCTGTCGCTCTCCGGAAGCGTATCTGCCCGGGAGTCCTCCCTCTCACGGCGCTCCTTCTCCAGTCTCGCCCTCTCGAGAGAGGCGTATACCTCTCCCATATAGCCCTCAAAATAGAACTCTGTCCTCGGGAACTCGGGACGGGATTTCGAGAGCATCTCTTCTCTGGCCGACGGCCTCAGGCTGAGCGTCGTGACATCGGACTTACTCCTCGGCCGCAGCTGCGGCCTCCAGTCCAGTCCGCGGAGCATCCGCTCCCTCTCGCTGAGCTGCACGAGCGGATAGGCATCGTTCTTGGGGCTGTCGAAATAATATACGCTCTGCAGTTCCCCGTCTTTCAGGTTTGCCGACATCAGCGCTCCCTCGGCCTTGTTGACGGTAGACAGCGTATCGTTTTCTTCCAGATAGAACAGGGCGACCACGTTCCCGAGCGCGTCGAAGCGGCGCAGCTGGGTCGAATCGTCGAAGAAGGCCAGACCCTCCGTACTTGAAATCTGATCGTAGTGTATGGTATCCTCCTGGACCGCTATGAAGGCATTCGACATGAGGCTCGCCCTGTCTATGCCTCCGTCCCTGACCAGGACGAACAGGGAATCGGCAGAGAACTGCCTCTGGATTTCGTTCCAGACAAGGGGCTGCCGGTAGAAACGGGCGATGGAATCGAGTTCGTTGAATTCCAGAGAGTCGCAGCGTACCTGCATGTCGCTGCGGAATATCCTTATGTTGCCGCGGCCGGAGACGAAGCCTACGGCGCTGGTGTCGGGCGGAGCCGCGGCCAGAGTGTCCGTTACCGCAAGAGAATCCTGCACCGCACCGAGAGAGTCCCGCGCCGCAGCGGGGGAATCCTGCACGGCAAGGGAATCATCCTGCGCAGCAAGCGATCCAGTCCCGTCCGCCATGCTGAGAGACGCTTCGGAACCGACACGGCCGGGAGCTATCAGGCCGTCCTCGACAGCCTGGTTGCGGGCCTCCTCTTCCGCCTTGGCCCGTTCCTCTGCCGCCCTGCGCCGGTATTCGGCGACGGGATCCGCCATAATCGTCTCCCTGCGCTGGCCGGCAAGGCTTATCTCCTCCTCCGGGATGTCGCACATCTTCAAAGTCCTGTAGAAAATGGAATCCGCACCGCAGTAAGTGGTGTCGACCTTGCCGCCGCGCTCCTCCCAGAGAGCTATTGCCGCCTGCCCGAGCAGAGTCACTGACGAAAGGGAATCGCAGTAGTAGAGGTATTCCGACACGGAAGCGACGCTGCGGGAGGTGTCCTGGAGCTGCACATGCCCGTGCATCTCGATATCGCCGCTCTTGCGGTAGTAATAGAGGGTGTCGCTCCATGTCTCCTGGGTCTCTCCGAGGGCGCGCACGTCATTCTCGAAGAAGAAGATGTCCTCGAGCTTGCGGTACCACCCTCCCCGGGCGGAAAGCATGTTCTCTTCCTTCCAGAAATCGATCGGAGCCTTGAACATGGCGAATTCCGCATCGGCATCGTAGTCGAGTTCGTTCGTCCTGACGAACACGGAGTCGGTGAACATGTTCACATTGTCGCGGAACACGAAGTAGTTGCGCGGGTTGGAGTAGCTTCCCTCGTCGCTCTCGATGATCTGTCCGTCCTCGCTGCGCATGGAGGCGCCGTTATGGAACAGGGCAAGGCTGTCGCGGGTATTGTAGTCGAGCTCGCGCGTACGGAGGACATTCCCCTCGGCATTCTGCAGTTCCACGAGAGAGCCCCGGAACCTTGCAAGGTCGTCGTCGACATAGTACACCAGGCTGTCGCTCGTGAGGACGGCATCGCCCTGGGTCATCACAACATTTCCTATACAGTTGATTATGTTCGTATTACGGCTCCACAGAGAGGTATCGCACTGAAGATAGGTCCCGTTGTGGAGGAACACCGGATTGGCGACCTTGCGGATCAGGTCGTCTCCCGCCTCGAGCTGCTCCACATAGTCCGCCTTCTCCAGCCGCAGCAGAGAATCGACCTGCCCGGAATCTTCATTCTGGGCAGGAAGAACAGACCAGACGCTGCCGAGCAGCGCCAGGCAAAGCGCTAATAGTCCTCTCTTACCTTTTCCGACCATCCCTTGCGGTTGAAGTCACAGTCTCCGAAAAGCGGATCGATTATAATGTACGATGTCTGTATCTTGTCGTCTATGAACTTGTTTATGGCTTCGTTCTGCTTGGTTATCTCCACCAGGGAGAGCAGGTCGTTGTAGTCCGACTCGAAGGTTGCGGTATGTGCGGGGATCACCTTGTCCAGACGGACTATCTTGTACACCACGTTGCCGCTGCGGCCTTCGTTGTCGAGAGACTCGATAGGCTCGCTTATCTGCCCGGGCTCGAGATTCTGGACAGCGGCATAGTCCTGGGGCTTGAGCTGGTCCACCTCGAAATAGGCCGAACCGGTATTGGGGTCGGACATCTGGCCGCCGTTCGTGCGCGTCGCGGGATCCTCGGAGAAGAAGCGCGCTGCAAGTTCGAAGGTTATCGTACTGTCCATGATTGCCGTGCGTATGCTGTCGAGCCTGTGGAAGGCCTTCTCCCTGTCGTCTATCGTGTATTCCGGCTTGACGAGGATATGGCGCGCGTTGAACATGTCGCCGTTCTTTTCAAGGACCTCGATGATATGGAAGCCGTCGGGAGTCTCCACTATCTGGGAGATGATTCCGGGCTTGAGTGCCATTGCCGCATCGGAGAAGGCAGGCCAGAATATGCTCTTCGATGCCATTCCCAGCTCGCCTCCCCTGCGCGCGCTGCCGGGATCCTCCGAATACAGGCGGGCCAGGGTGGCGAAACTCTCCCCGTTGATGATACGCTCGCGTATCGACAGGAGACGCTCGCGCGCCGCAAGCGCCGCCGCCTCCCTGTCGGGATAGACGCATATCTGGCTCATCTGGTACTTGGCGGGAATCAGCGGAAGCGAATTCACGTCTGCGGTATCGAGGAACTGCTTCACGTCATAGGGCGTCAGCTCGGGAATGCTGCCGCTGATTTCCATTTGTTCCTGCTGCGTGAGCGTCATCTCCTCGATCTGCTTCTGCCACTCCTCGCGGAGCTTGTACATGGGCTTGCCGAAAGTCTCCTCGACCTGCTCGTCTCCGCCGAGGTTGGTGCGTATCATGTCCACCCTCTGGGAAAGCTGGGCCGACACCATGTCGTTGTTGACGACCAGGGAATCGATCCTGGCCTGTGCAAGCAGGAGCTTGGACTCCATCATCATCTCGAGCGTCTCGCAGCGTATGCTCTTGCCGGAGGTATATCTTCCGTATCCGGAGAGCCTGACCTGCTCTTCGAGGTCGGACAGGGTTATGAGTTCCGAGCCAATCACGGCTATGGACTTGTCCACCACTCCTTCATACCGCTGCGCCGACGCACCGGCGCAGAGCAGGACGGACACTGCCGCCGCAAACAATCTGATATTCCTGATCATCGCTTATAAATTTCCATGCTGTTGTTCTCGCGGGCCTTGTCAAGCAAGTCCTGTTCCAAACCCATGAGAAGTTCGTGCTTTCTGGCACTGATTATTATGTCGCGTATATCCCTGGAGCAGTACTCCAGCGGAGCCGGACCGCTGTCTATCATGTCGCAGACGTATGCCGCCAGGACATCTCCCCGGCCCTCCTGCTCCAGCTCTATCATGTCGCCGCGCATCCTGGACATCAGTTCTTCCACGCCGAGGCCGAACTCCCGCGCAAGGTCTTCCGCAGACATCCAGATGTCGGAATTGTCGAAATACCTGAGCGCCGACCTGCGGGCCATGCTGTCGAGCCGCTGCAGGGTCCCGTAGTCGTCCGAAGAAAGCATTCCTATCAGTTCGTCACGCAGCGGAGAGTCGGCCATTATATCCAGAAAGCGCACCTTGACCACCGGAGAGCGTAGCGTGAAGTCGTCCGGATGCGACTCGTAGTATTCCTTCAGCTGGGCGTCCGTGACCAGGGTGTCCAGCCTGTCGTTCACATATCTCTGCTCGTAGCGGTACCTGACCAGCGACATACGGTAGGTCTCAAGCTCCTCCGACACGTCCATTTCGGCCTTGGTCAGATGCCTTTCAGCCTCCTGCAGCAGCAGCCTGTCGAGAACCCACGAATCGATGTATCTGGCCGCGAGCAGCGCGCTGTCCTCGGGCGAGACGTCAGGAGAGATGTACTTCTCGATATCCTGCCTGTACAGCCTGGACTTACCAACCTTTGCAACCACTTCACCGTCATGCACCAGCGACGAGGCAAGGGTGCATGACGACACGACTGCTGCGAGCAGCAACGAAGCGATTACCGGTATCCGCATATCCTACAAATATAGGAAACACTTTTCAAAAAACCGAAAAGCCGTCAGTTCTCCGCCGCTATGGCCCTGATTATCGAGTCCAGCACGGGATTCACGGCCCATGACGAAGCGGTCAGGTTGTTCGTAATCAACGAAAACACTATGGTGTGCGAAGGGTCGCCGTCGGAAGCCAGTATATAGCCGCTGTAGCTGCGAACGCCGTTCATCGACCCGCTCTTCATCCTGATGCGCGAGCGGAATTCAGGCGTCTCGGAAGGGAACTTGTACTCAAGCGTGCCTCTCTCTCCCGGAGAAGGCAGTGTCCGGAGATAGATATCCGCACAGGGACTCTGGAGCATCATCCTGAGGAAGCGCACGAAGAAATCCGCACTGACATAGTTCTTGCGGGAGAGGCCGCTGCCGTCGAAAATCTGGCACACCCCTTCCGCAGGAAGACCCGCTTCCAGGAGTGCAGCCTCGGCCGCCGCACAGCAGTCGCCGTACCCGGCGGAACCGCTGCGCGAAAGAGACAGCGCCTTGAAGAGGGTCTCGGCGAAGAAATTGTCGCTCTCGCAGTTGGTCTCGCGCACGATCGAAGCCAGCGTCGGGGAATAGCTCGAGCCTATGAATGTCAGTGAACCCCACGATGCGGCGGCAGGGCCGGAAGTCTCGCCTGGCAGTAGACGGACTCCGCCGTCAGGGCCTATGTCCGCAGGCCCGAGGGACCTTATCCCCCTGGACTCCAGATATCTGCAGAAATAGCTCGCACAGGTGTAGGCAGCGAAGCTGTTCGAACATTCGAGGGTATAGGCTCCGCGGTCCGAGGGGAACTCCCCTACGAAACCTGCAACGGGGGCGAGAGGCGTGTTTATATAGCACAGGGTATTTGCCGTGCCCCTGGAAGATGTGACGGCATAGTTGCGGTACTCCATCCAGGGTGTCTCGGGATAGGATACCCTCACGGACGGGGCCGACCCCGCCGAGGAGGCGGGACGCACGAGAAAGTTCTGCGCGTTCTCGAAGAAGTTCAGCCCTGTAGGGCCTGCACCGTAGTTGGTGCCGAGGTCGTCGTAGGTCCAGCCGAAGTTCTCGGCCACAGGCTCGGGGAAATAGCGAGGATCCGCAACCACACGGCCTTCTATGCGTGTGATTCCCGCATCGCGCACGAATCCGGCCCATTCGGAGAAAAGGCTCTCGAGAGGCTCGGCACAGGGCACTCTGGCTCCGGTCGTCGGGTCTCCGCCGCCTACGATGTAAAGGTCGCCGTGCAGCACGCCGTCCTCGATGCTGCCGCTATAGGCAAGCCTCGTCTCGAAGCGGTAGTCCTCTCCGAGCTCCAGCAGGGCGAGCCCCGTGGTGATGAGCTTCATGTTGGAGGCCGGGACGAGTCTCAGACCGGGATTGACGCAGGCTACCGTATCGCCGTCCATTCTGACGGCAAGCACTCCGACGGCAGCCGGGCCGAGAGGCTGGGCCTTGCAGATGCGCTCCACCTTCTGCCTGGCTCCCTCCGGGACAGGCTGACCCTCCGGGGCTACAGCAGCAGTCGCGCCCCGACCGTTGAGCAGGAGCGCGACGCATACGGCAAATATTGCCGTTCTCATTTCACGGTTTCCTTGACGGTAGCGCTGAGCTTTTCGTAGAGGGCGTCGGTCTTCTCGAGGATTTCCTTGCGGAGAGCCGTATAATATGCCTTCTTGGGACCTTCGACCTTGGCGCCGGCCTTGTCCTTGAGCTCGTTGTACAGGTTGATAGCCTCTTCCATCAGCTCGGCGACCTTGCCGTCGGCAAGTTCAGGCTTGACTTCGGCGACTACCGAGCAATCCTCCACGAAAGCGCCGAGAACATATTCGATGTCCTTCTTGATGTCTCTAAGGTTCATAACTTCACTGGTTTAATAATTGACGGCGCAAATATACTAAGAAACCGAGAGGAATGGAAATAAACTTGTTTAATTTACATTCCCGATGTGCACCAGTATATGTAGCCGGAGGCTAAATATACAAGAAGCCGAGAGCAATGCAAGTACTATCGGAGAATACGCCTTACCCCCACGACATCCGTCCTGCCGTAATAGTCCTCGCCGCCCGGCACTATGGAATTTATGCGCACGAGCTGGGAAGAGTGTATGATCCTGCCGTCGCCGATGTACATGGAGACATGCGTGACCGAACGGACGCTGCCGTCGGGAGACTTGCTTCCGTAGAAGATCAGGTCGCCGGGGCGCATGGATCCGAGGTCGTAGGGGACGCTCACTCCACAGTTAATCTGCTCGCGGGCGTTTCGCGGAAGCACTATGCCGTTCATCATGTATACAAGTTTGATGAGCCCGCTGCAGTCGAAGCCGTACACGCTGCAGCCGCCCCACAGATAAGGCGTGCCGAGCATACTCTCGGCCGTCCGCAGCAGAGACTCTCCGTCCGCACGGACAGACATGCGCCAGGTCTCCAGGTCCGCGACATCGGCCTCTCTGACCCATGCCCTGCGCCCGGCGGCCGTCACTGCCTCCACCCAGAGCACGCCATCCTCCGAGACGGCCGCACCGTCCCCCTTGCACACGACATCGCCGAGTATGAAATCCGAAACCCGCACCGATGAATCGTCCGGAAGGCTGTACAGGACGCTGTGCTGCGCGACACATATCCACTTGGGGGCTTCAGTATATCGTTCCAGCTGCCCTTCGTCCATTTCGGCAAGTACCAGCTCGTTGGTCCAGACATCCTTATAGTCCGGAACGTCGACCCTGCGCCAATAGCGCTCAGAGCCCGTTATCTCGACCACCGTCCCCATAAGGCACTGGCTCTCGAGCGCCGATTCATAGTCGGGCTCCGCGCGCAGATAGCACAGGGACGTGTTGACAACAGCCCAGCGGCGGCCGTCGTCGGCACCGCAGACAGGGACAAGGCAGAGCAGCAGCATGGCCGTCACGGCCGAAAGATACTTTTTCATGGCAGGTCTCAGATATTTATCGTTTGGTAAATATACTCAAAAATGACTATCTTGCATATTATGGACAGACGTGAATTCCTGAAAAAGGCGGCAGCGGGTGCCGCGGCGGCCGGAATAGCCGGCCTTGGACTGCCTGGAGGCATCTCGGCACAGGACATCATCGGCGGTGCCCGGGACATCGCAGCCATGGGGCCGGAGCGCCGCCAGGGAAAGTTCGCCATAAGATACGGGCCCTACGAGCTGCACCTGAGGCACACCTTCACGGTCTCCGGATATTCGAGGACGGCAACCCCCGGAGTGCAGCTGCGCGTAAGCTACGATGGCGTGACCGGCTACGGCGAGGCCTCGATGCCCCAGTACCTCGGACAGAGCGTCGAAAGCGTCATGGCCTTCCTGTCGAAGGTAGACCTGAGCCGTTTTTCCGACCCGTTCGCCCTTGAAGACATACTCTCCTATATAGACAGCCTCTCCGAAGGCGACAGTGCGGCCAAGGCGGCGGTGGACATCGCCCTGCACGACCTCGTGGGCAAGCTGCTCGGAGCACCGTGGTACAGGATATGGGGGCTCGATGCGCAGAAGGCTCCGGCAACCAGCTTCACGATAGGCATCGACACCCCGGAGGTCGTAAGGGAGAAGACCCTCGAATGCGCTGGCCGTTTCAAGGTGCTCAAGGCCAAAGTCGGAGTTCCCGAAGACAGGATGCTCATCGGCACCATACGCGAGGTGACAGACCTTCCGCTCGTGGTCGACGCCAACCAGGGTTGGACCGACAGGCAGAAGGCGCTCGACGAGATATTCTGGCTCAAGGAAATGGGAGTTCTGATGGTGGAGCAGCCGATGCCGGCCGGCCGCCATGACGACAACGCATGGATCACCGAACGGAGTCCGCTTCCGATATTCGCCGACGAAGCCGTGCAGAGGCTCGCCGACATTCCCCGCATAAAAGGCGCCTACCACGGAATAAACATCAAACTGATGAAGTGCACGGGCATGCGCGAGGCATGGAAGATGCTCAACTACGCCCGGGCCGAAGGCATGAAGGTGATGCTGGGATGCATGACCGAAACCTCCTGCGCCGTCTCGGCCGCCGCGCAACTCTCGCCCGCCGTGGATTTCGCCGATCTCGACGGAAACCTCCTGATAGACAACGATATCTTCAATGGTGTGCAGGTAGTGGACGGAAAACTCATCCTCGGCGATGCCCCCGGAATAGGAGCCGTACCGGTATCAGATTAAAAATCAAGAAGTGTCCTTCGGTGCCCGGGGCCGGACTCGAACCGGCACATCTTTAAGGGATAATGGATTTTGAGTCCATCGCGTCTACCAATTCCGCCACTCGGGCCTGCAGGCCGAGAAGCATACGGCCGCGGGACTGCAAATTTATCCAAAATCCCTGACAAAACAAAAGGCTGATATTTTATTTATACGCTCCGTCATACACGGCAGCACGCTTTGCACAGATTGGCCGCAAATCGTCTTCCTGCAAATCTCTTCCAGCAAAACACCTTCCACGGCATCCTCGTTTCAGCAACCGTAGAATCCGTCTCACTGAAGAAGACACCCCGAAATTGGTCACACCTGCAACAGCCATGACCCTCCAGAGCGGCCACAATGGCCACCGGCGTGGAGGGTGTTTTGCAGAAACGCATCACGGAGCATCCGAAAGCATAAATAAATCCGGCCGGCGGGTCCAACACTTGAAAGTTTTCCGTATATTGTAATGTTGTTTCGACAAGAAAGTTTTCCGATATGGGCAGTGAGAACATATTCGTGGTCTGCGACCGCAATGTAGAGACCCTTGCGAGGAGCCTCGCTCCGGGGCGTCCTCTGCTGGCGATTACCGCCGACGAGGAGCACAAGGACATGGACACGGTGCTCGGCATCTGCCGCTGGCTGCTGGAATGCAGGGCCGACAGGGACGCCGTAGTCTATGCGGTTGGCGGCGGCGTGACCACAGACATGGCCGGATTCGCGGCCAGCATCTACAAGAGGGGCGTCAGATATGTCAACTACCCCACCACGCTGCTCTGCCAGGTCGATGCCGGCATAGGCGGAAAGACGGGCGTGAACCTCGACGGCTACAAGAACATACTGGGAGTGATAAACTTCCCGCTCGAGACGCGCATCCTGCCGCAGGCGCTCGAGACCCTTCCCGAACGGGAACTGCGCAGCGGTGCGGCGGAAATGCTCAAGACTTTCATCATAAAGGACGGGGGAAACTACCGCAAGGCGGTGGAAGCGCTCTCACGCAAGAAGATCGACCTCGATGAACTGGCACCCCTCGTAGAGGCGGCTGCCGACGTCAAGAGGGAGATTGTCGCAAAAGACCCCACTGAGAAAGGCCTGCGCAGGGTGCTGAACCTCGGACACACCTTCGCCCACGCGATAGAATGGTACCAGCACGGCCATACCCGGCCCGCAGCAGCGGCAGCGGACGGACGGACCGGCCATGAGAATCCGACGGCGACTCGGACGGTGGCAGCATCGGCGGCAGAGACGGCAGCAGCGTCAGCAGCAGCATCGGCGGCAGCGTCGGTGGCAGAGACGGCGGCAGCGTCGGCAACTACACCGGCAGCAGCATCGTCAGCCGGAAGCGCTCCATATTCCCACGGGGAGGCGGTCGCGATAGGCATAATACAGGCTGCGCGCATATCGGAAGAGCTCGGAATCGCCGCACGGGGACTCGCAGAAAGGCTCGCGGAAGACTTCAGGGCCTGCCGGTTGCCCGTAGAACTGCCCTGCCGCGCGCAGCTGCTCGAGCAGGCGATATGGAAGGACAAGAAAGCAGAGCACGGAATAATACACTTCGTGCTCATAGAAGATATAGGAACCGTTATAATCAAGGATCTGGATGATTTGCACCTGCATACAGAATAAAGACTACGACGCCATAGCCGGAATCCTGTCCGGAAACGAGGTGGAGCTCGCCGAAATCAGGCTGGATTCGTGCACGCTGGACGACGCACAGATAAAGGAACTCTTCTCGGACAGCGACATCCCGCTTGTCGCGACATGCCGGATAGATGTCTGCGGCTCGGCAAGGCTCGCGGAGCACAAGCTCAGACTGGCCGTCGAGGCTGGAGCGAGGTTCGCCGACCTTGAGATAGAGGCCCCGGCCCAGATGAGCAAGGACTTCCAGGCCCTGTGCCGCGAGAACGGCACGGAGCTCATACGTTCGTACCACGATTTCAGCGGAACTCCCGACGACGGAGTGCTGCAGATGGCCCTCGCCCGCTGCTTCAGATACGGAGCCGACATAGCCAAGATCGTCACGCTCGCCAGGGACGCGGAAGACGTGAAGAGGGTCGAGTCCCTGTATTCAGTGGTTCTGGAAGGACAGAGTTCGATGCAGGGGCGCCTGATAGCGTTCTGCATGGGCGAGGCCGGAAGGGAGTCGCGTATGGAATGCCTGCGCCGAGGGGCGCCGTACACGTACGCCGCCCTCTCGCAGGGCGAGGCCACTGCCTCCGGGCAGTGGGACTCGGCGCAGATGCGCTCGGCTCTCTACCGGGACGGCTTCAGCTACCGCCGCGACGGCATCGCGATGCCCGCGTCGAAGAGCTTCGCCCAGCGCGCGATACTGGCCGCAGCCCTCGCCCAGGGCACTTCGCGGCTCGACGGCTACAGCCCCTGCGGCGACACTGCGGCGGCGATAGCCCTGGCGCAGTGCCTGGGAGCGAAGATACATTCCGACGGCTCCGTCCTCCACATCGAAGGCATAGGGGCGCACGCGGGCCAGCTCAGCCTGGACGGCATAGAATGCGGCGAATCGGGCCTGCTCACGAGACTCGCTATTCCGCTGCTCTCCGTCCTTAACACGAAACCCTTCAGGATAGACGGCTCGGGCACGCTGACGAGACGCCCGCTGAGCTCGGCAGCCGACATAATGGCCTCGTTCGGTGTGCTGCTGTCCAACGCACAGCCGAGAGGGGAGAAAGAAGTATTCGTGCCCGCGACGGCAAAGGGCGCCCTGCTTCCGGGAACGGCAAATGTGCCGGGCAAAGGCGGGTCGCAGCTGATTTCAGGGCTTCTCATGGCCCTGCCCCTGTGCGAAGGGGATTCAAGGCTGCGCGTGGGCGAGCCCCGCAGCATACCCTACATGTACATGACCCTCGACGTCCTGCGCCACTTCGGCATCCGCACCAGGAGCGAAATGGAAGGCGACGCAGAAATGCTCGAACGCGACGACTGGTCGTCATGCAGCGCGATAGACTTCCACATCAAGGGCAGGCAGCGCTACCATGCAGCCGATTTCACTATAGAGGGCGACTGGAGCGCAGCGGCGAACTTCCTCGTCGCCGGAGCGATATTCGGAAGCGTGAGCCTGCGCGGACTCGACACCAGGTCGATACAGGCCGACATATCCATACTCGACATACTCGTAGAGGCCGGCGCCGTGGTGTCGGAGCTCGAAGACGGCAGCGTATGCGCCTGCAAGGCTCCGCTCGAAGCCTTCGAGACCGACCTCAACAACGCCCCGGACCTTTTCCCCATAACTGCGCTGCTCGCGGCATTCTGCGCCGGCGAATCCAGGATCTCGGGAGCCGGAAGGCTCAGGGCCAAGGAATCGGACAGGGCCGCCGCCATAATCGAGACTCTCGGCAGAATGGGAGTGGAGGCCGGGATAGACGGCGACACCATGTATGTCTGCGGAGAATCCCTCGCCTCGAGAATACTGTCGTCGAGGCTGCTGGAGGGCGGAGAATACTCCTCGTTCCACGACCACCGCATAGCCATGATGCTCAAGGTGGCCTCCATAGCGGCAAAAAGCCCCATCGTCATAGACGATGAGGCTTGCGTAGGAAAATCCTTTCCCGAATTCTACTCGGCCTTCGGCTCCTCGTTCTGATCTGCGGGAGCAGCCTCGGCGGCAGGTGCCTCTGCTGCGGGCTCCGCAGCGGGAGCGGCCTTTACCTCGGGCTCGGCAGCGGGCGCTGCGGCGCTTGCGGCTGCACCCTCGGCCTTCTTGGCGCGGCTGCGGCGGGTCGTCTTCTTTGCGGCGGACTTCTGGGTTCCGGCTGCGAGGGCGGCCTCGTTGAAGTCAACGAGCTCGATCATGGCCATTTCGGCTGCATCTCCCTGACGGAAGCCCACATGAAGCACGCGAGTGTATCCGCCGGGACGGTCTGCAATCTTGGGAGCGACCGTGCGGAAGAGCTCTGAGACAGCCTCCTTGTTCTTGAGGTAGCTGAATACGACACGGCGGTTGTGGGTCGTATCCTCCTTTGACTTGGTGATAAGCGGCTCTACATAGCTCCTGAGGGCCTTGGCCTTCGCAACGGTAGTCGTGATTCTCTTATGAAGGATGAGAGAAGACGCCAGGTTGGAGAGGAGGGCCTTGCGGTGACCGCTCTTGCGACCAAGATGATTTACTGCTTTATTGTGTCTCATCTTAATTATACGTTCTTTTTGTTAACTTCGATATTGTACTTGGAAACATCCATTCCGAACGAAAGCTTCATCTTGTCCACAAGCAGGTCGATCTCGTTGAGAGACTTGCGGCCGAAGTTGCGGAATTTCATAAGCTCCGAGCGGGAGTATGAAACGAGGTCGGCGAACGTGTCGATGTCAGCCGCCTTGAGGCAGTTGAACGCGCGCACGGAAAGGCCGACGTCGGAAAGCTCGGTCAGAAGCAGATGCCTCATGCGCAGAGACTCCTCGTCGAGCTCCTTGTTCTCAGTCTCCACGGCACTCTCTATCGACATCTTCTTGTCGTCGGTAAAGAGCTTGAAGTGATAGATGAGTATGCTTGCAGCTTCGTGAAGCGCAGAGCTCGGAGAGATCGAACCGTCGGTCTCGATCTCGAGGATGAGCTTGTCGTAGTCCGTCCTCTGCTCCACACGGTAGTTCTCGGTAGTCCAGTTGACCTTGCGGATAGGCGTGTAGATCGCATCGACAGGAATCGTCCCTATCGGAGTGTTCTCGTCACGCATCTCCTCGGCAGGCACGAAACCGCGGCCCTTGTTGATCGTAAGGGTGATTTCGAGCTTGACTGAAGGCTCCAGAGAGCAGATGTGCAGTTCAGGATTCAACACCATGAAAGAAGACAATCCCTTGGAGATATCCTCTGCCGTGAACTCCTGCTTGCCGCTTATCACGATAGTCACCGTCTCGCTGTCGACAGACTCGACCATACGGCGGAAGCGCACCCTCTTGAGGTTCAGGATGATGTCCTGCATCCCCTCGATGACGCCGGGTATGGTGGCGAACTCCTGGTCCACGCCGGAGATCTTGATCTGGCTGATAGCGAAACCTTCCAGAGAGGAAATCAGGATACGGCGAATAGCATTGCCTATGGTCTGTCCGTATCCCGGCTCGAGAGGGCGGAATTCGAAACGGCCGTAGGTATCGGTGCTTTCGAGTACAATTACCTTGTCAGGTTTCTGAAATGATAAGATTGCCATATCGTAAATGGTGTTAATATTACTTGGAGTAGAGGTCGACGATCAGCTGCTCGTTGATGTTCTCGGGAATTTCCGTCCTTGTCGGAACATTGAGGAACTTACCGGTCAGATTCTTGGTGTCGAAGTCGATCCATGAATACTTGGTGACGGAAGCCACGCTGTTCTGGATTACCTCGAGACTCTTTGACCTCTCTCTTACCGCAACCGTGTCGCCGGGCTTCACATGGGTCGAAGGAATGTTGCATACATTGCCGTTGAGGGTGATGTGGCAGTGTGACACGAGCTGGCGGGCCGCCGCACGGGTAGGCGCGATGCCCATACGGTATACGATGTTGTCGAGACGGGACTCGAGCAGCACGATCAGGTTCTCACCCTTCTGTCCGGCCATGCGTGAGGCCTTCTTGTAGGTGTTGTGGAACTGACGCTCGAGGATGCCGTACATATACTTCACCTTCTGCTTCTCCTTGAGCTGCATAGCGTAGTCTTTCTGCTTCTTGCGCTTTGCAGCGAGTCCGTGCTGTCCCGGAGGGAAGTTTCTCTTCTCGAAATATTTGTCTGAACCGAAAATGGGTTCGCCGAACTTGCGGGCTATCTTGGTGCTGGGACCTGTATATCTTGCCATGGTAATCTAAGATTTGAAAATTAAACTTTACGACGGCCTTTCGGTCTGCAACCATTGTGGGGCATGGGGGTAACGTCGATGATCTCGGTTACGGTGATGCCTGCGTTGTTGATGGTGCGGATTGCAGATTCACGACCTGCTCCCGGACCCTTGACATAGCACTTCACCCTGCGCAGACCTGCATCGTATGCAGTCTTGGCGGCATCCTCAGCGGCAACCTGGGCCGCATAGGGGGTGTTCTTCTTCGAGCCCCTGAAACCGCTCTTGCCCGCGGAACCCCAGCTGATGACCTGACCCTGGGCGTTGGTCAGAGACACGATTACGTTGTTGAAGGTTGATGAAATATGGGCCTCGCCATAAGCTTCAACCTTGACAACTCTCTTGGATGTTGTAGTTTTCTTTGCCATAATTCATCAATTTTTACTTGGTGGCCTTCTTCTTGTTGGCTACGGTCTTCTTGCGTCCCTTGCGGGTACGGGCGTTGTTCTTGGTGCTCTGGCCGCGCACGGGAAGTCCGAGACGGTGACGGATTCCGCGATAGCAGCCGATATCCATGAGGCGCTTGATGTCCAGCTGGACTGAGGAACGGAGCTCGCCCTCTATCTTGTACTCCTCGTTGATCTCGGCACGGATCTTGGCGATCTGGTCATCGTTCCAGTCACCGACCTTGATGGTGGGATCGACGCCGCACTTCTCAAGAATCTTCTTGGCCGAAGGGCGTCCTATACCGTAAATATAGGTGAGTCCTATCTCTCCCTGTTTGTTGTTGGGTAAATCAACACCGGCTATTCTTGCCATAATTATACTTTACTTAATTTGTTACTGTTTATTAACCTTGGCGCATCTTGAACTTGGGGTTCTTCTTGCAAATCACGTAAAGACGACCTTTGCGCCTGACGATCTTGCAATCCTCGCTACGCTTCTTGATGGATGTCTTGACTTTCATATCTGTGCTTTTTATTTGTATCTGAAAGATATTCTGCCCTTAGTTAAATCGTACGGTGAAATTTCTACTCTAACTCTGTCGCCAAGAAGAATATGGATAAAGTTCATACGCATCTTGCCCGAAATATTGCAGAGCAGGACGTGACCGTTCTCAAGCTCGACTTTGAACATCGCGTTGGGAAGGGTCTCGATCACCTTTCCATCTTGTTCTATTGCCACTTGTTTTGACATAAAAAATTACCTTAAAATTTAATTCCGCTATCTTTCTCGATAAAGTCAAAGGTCGAGAGCTGCTCTGCACGGCCTTTTCGGACAACAACCGTAAGCTCGAAGTGGGCCGACTTCTTATGGTCGGAAGTATGGACCGCCCACCCGTTCCTGTCCAGGTAGACACCCCGTCCTCCCGCATTGATCATCGGTTCGATGCACAGTACCATACCTTCGACGAGGTGGGTACCGCGTCCCGGGCGTCCGTAGTTGGGAACTCCCGGATTCTCGTGCATCTCCCTTCCGATTCCGTGGCCCTCCAATTCGCGGACCACAGAGAAGCCGAACGATTCTGCATACGATTGTACCGCGTATCCGATATCTCCGATTCGCGCACCTGCCACAGCTGCCTCTATGCCCTTGTAGAGCGACGCCTTGGTGACGTCCAGGAGCCTGCGGGTGGACTCGTCCACCTCCCCCACGGGGAAGGTGTATGCCGAGTCGCCGTTATAGCCCTTGTAGAGGGTACCTATGTCTGCCGAAACGATGTCGCCCTCCTTGAGGACATAGTCCGAGGGAAACCCGTGGACTACCACATCGTTGACGGAGGCACAGATAGCTGCAGGGAAGCCTTCAAAACCCAAGAAACTCGGAATCGCACCGTTGTCGCGGATAAAAGTCTCGGCAACCCTATTCAACTCTTTCGTTGTCACACCGGGGGCCACCGCCTTACCGACTTCTGCCAAGGTCTTTGAGACCAGTATGGCGTTCTCACGCAAAAGCGCAATCTCTTCTTCAGTCTTAGGCTTGATCACAACCTCTTGAAATTTTAATCAAAGAACTACATACCTGAGCGCCCGCTCAGACGGCCGGTCTTCATCAGACCGTCGTAGTGGCGCATCAACAAATAACTTTCCACCTGCTGGAGCGTATCCAGAACCACACCCACGAGAATCAGCAGAGAAGTACCTCCGAAGAAGCTCGCGAACGAGTTGTTCACGCCGAAGATCATTGCGATGGCAGGGAGGATGGCGATGATGCCGAGGAAGAACGAGCCGGGGAGGGTAACTCGGTCCATGATGTTGTCGAGATACTCCACGGTCTGCTTTCCGGGCTTCACGCCGGGGATGAATCCTCCGTTGTTCTTCAGGTTCTCCGCCATCATCCTGGGGTTCACGGTCACGGCCGTGTAGAAGAAGGTGAAGAGCACGATGAGGATGAAGAAGATGAAGTTATACCAGAATCCGGTATAGTCGCCGAGCGTAGCCGCGAGACCGCGGGTGGCGTCCCAGCGCGCGAAGAGCATGGGGAAGAGCATCAGGGCCTGGGCGAAAATGATGGGCATCACGCCGGCAGCGTTGATCTTCAGGGGCACATACTGGCGGACACCGCCGTAGAGCTTGTTGCCCACGACTCTCTTGGCATACTGGATAGGCACCTTGCGGACTGCCTGCACGAGGGCGATTGCAGCCACAATCACGAAGAACCAGACGAGGAACTCGACGAGCAGCAGGATAAGACCTCCGTTGTTGATGGAGAGCTTCTCACCTACTTCGGCGACGAGCGCATAGGGCAGACGGGCCACGATACCGATCATGATTATGATTGAGATACCGTTTCCTATACCCCTGTCGGTAATACGTTCGCCGAGCCACATCACGAACATCGAGCCGGCCATCAGGATGACGGTGGCCACGAGGTTGTAGACGAAATTGCTCCAGCCGAGCGAGTTAACCGCGACGAATGCCGATGCGGGAATCTGGTTGTGTACCGTAGCGAGGTATGCGGGACCCTGGATCGCGATGATCAGGATCGTCAGCAGCCTCGTTATCTGGTTCATCTTGCGCCTGCCGGCCTCACCCTCCATCTGCATTTTCCTGAAACGGGGGACGAACACCGCCAGAAGCTGCACCACGATGGATGCCGAAATGTAGGGCATCACACCGAGAGCGAAGATCGAGGCGTTGCCGAATGCTCCGCCGGAGAACATGTTAAGCAGGCCGACGAGACCCTCCTGGGCCGTCGACTGCAGACCGGCAATCATCGAAGCATCGATACCCGGCAGCACCACGAAGCATCCGAACCTGTAGATCAGGATAAGGAGGAAGGTGTAGACGAGTCTCTTGCGGAGCTCCTCGATCTTGTAGATGTTCTTTATAGTCTCTATGAATCTCATAAGACTACTCGTTTACGACCGCCTTTCCTCCGGCAGCCTCGATTTTGGCGACGGCCGACTTCGAGAACGCGTCAGCGGTAACCGTCAAGGCAGTCTTGATCTCTCCGTTGGCGAGAACCTTCACGAGGTCGTTCCTGGAAGCATATCCGGCAGCCTTGATCTCGGCCACGCCGAACTCTTTAAGGCCGCACTTGGCCGCTACGTCCTCGAGGGCCGAAAGGCTTACGGCCTTGTACTCGACCCTGGTCGGGTTCTTGAAGCCGAACTTGGGGAGGCGCCTCTGGATAGGCATCTGGCCGCCCTCGAATCCGATCTTGTGCTCATAGCCGGCACGCGCCTGGGCACCCTTGGTACCACGGGTGGAAGTGCCGCCCTTGCCAGACCCCTGTCCGCGACCGAGCCTCTTGCTTGTGTGGGTAGAACCCACGGCAGGTTTCAAATTGTTGAGTTTCATCTTTCGGTCCTCCTTAATCAATCACTTCTACTTTGCAGAGATGGGCGATCTTCGCCACCTGGCCGGCGGTAACCGGAGTCTTCTCCACTTCGACTGTACGGTGCATACGGCGGATTCCGAGGCAGCGGAGGTTGTCCTTCTGACGCTTGGTCTCGCCGTTGCTGCTTATAATCTGTGTAATCCTGTATTTAGCCATAATCGTGTCCTCCTCTAACCGTTGAAAACCTTGTTCATAGACACGCCGCGCAGGCCTGCCACGGTGTATGCGTCCCTCATCTGGGTAAGGGCGGCCACGGTAGCCTTCACGAGGTTGTGGGGGTTCGAAGAGCCCTTGGACTTCGCGAGCACGTTCTGGATACCTACGGACTCGAACACGGCACGCATCGCACCGCCGGCCTTCACACCGGTACCGGGAGCCGCGGGCTTGATGAATACGCGCGAGCCGCCGAACTTGGCCTCCTGCTCGTGGGGAACCGTGGTGTTGATGATAGGAATCTTCACGAGATTCTTCTTGGCATCCTCGACACCCTTCGCGATGGCGGCGGTAACTTCGTTAGCCTTTCCAAGACCATAACCTACAACGCCGTTCTCGTCACCGACCACCACGATTGCGGCGAAGCGGAAGTGACGACCACCCTTGGTTACCTTAGTAACCCTCTGGATGGCAACAAGCCTGTCCTTGAGCTCAAGGTCAGAAGTCTTTACTCTTTTAACATTTGTATTTGCCATAGTCTCTTCTGTTAGAATACGAGGCCGCCTTCACGGGCAGCGTCTGCCAAACTTTTAACTCTTCCGTGGAAAAGGTAGCCACCGCGGTCGAAGCAGATGGTGGTGATACCCTTGGCGATCGCGCGCTCGGCAATGGCCTTTCCGACGATGGCCGCCGCTTCGATTCCGGTCTTGCCCTTGCACTGTGCTGCAAGCTGCTTGTCGTTGGATGCCGCAGCACAGAGAGTCTTTCCCTGCTCATCATCGACCACCTGCACGTAAATCTGCTTGTTGCTGCGGAAAACCACCATACGGGGTTTCTCGGCAGTGCCGTTGACATGCTTACGGATACGATAATGAATCCTTCTTCTTCTTTCAATTCTATTGAGTGCCATACTATACTCTCCTTATTATTTAGCGCCTGCGGTCTTGCCGGCCTTGCGACGGAGCTGCTCACCGACGAACTTGATACCCTTGCCCTTGTAAGGTTCAGGCTTGCGGAATGAACGGATCTTTGCCGCCACCTGGCCTATAAGCTGCTTGTCACAGCTCTTGAGGATGAGGACAGGGTTCTCGCCCTTGCGGACATCGGGAACCTCGGCGGAAACTTCTTTGGGAAGCATGAGCTGGATCTCGTGGGAATATCCCAGGGAGAAGGTCAGTATCTGGCCGTTGGCGGCGACACGGTAACCCACGCCCACCAGTTCCTGCTTTACGGTGAACTGTTCGCTTACGCCGACTACCATGTTGTGCGCGAGTGCACGGTAGAGTCCGTGCATCGAGCGGTGACGGGGCTGGTCGGTCGGCCTGGTGAACTTGATCTGATTGTCCTCGACGGTCACGTTGATGTCAGAGTCAACCTTCTGGCTCAACTCTCCGTGAGGTCCTTTAACCTTCAGTACGTTGCCGGGAAGGAGCTCGGCGCTCACCCCGGTCGGAAGGCTTACAGGCAATTTACCAATTCGTGACATTCAAACAATGTATTTAGATTAATATACGTAGCAAATAACTTCACCGCCTACGCCGAGTTCCTTGGCCTCCTTGTCGGTGATGATGCCCTTGGAGGTGGAGAGGATGGCGATTCCGAGTCCGTTGAGGACGCGGGGCATGTTCTCCACATCGGTATACTTGCGCAGACCGGGAGTAGACACGCGCTCTATCTTCTTGATCGCGGCCGTCTTGGTCTGGGGGTGATACTTGAGAGCTATCTTTATCGTATTGAACGGGGTACCCTCCACCACCTTGTAGCTGAGGATATAGCCCTTCTCACAGAGTATCTGGGTAATGGCGAGCTTCATCTTTGAGGAAGGGATCTCCACCACCTTCTTGCCTGCACTGTATGCATTGCGAACTCTGGTGAGGTAATCTGCAATAGGATCAGTCATATCTATAAATCTCTTTTTTAATTTTTACCAACTTGCCTTCTTGACCCCGGGGATGAGACCGTTGCTGGCCATCTCGCGGAACTGGATACGGCTGATGCCGAATGCCCTCATATATCCCTTGGGGCGGCCTGTAAGGGCGCAGCGGTTGTGAAGGCGGACGGGAGAGGCGTTCTTGGGGAGCTTGTCGAGAGCAGCCCAGTCACCTGCCTCCTTGAGAGCCTTCCTCTTCTCCGCGTACTTAGCAACGAGCTTCGCGCGCTTTACCTCGCGGGCTTTCATTGATTCTTTTGCCATAGTATCTTAATTGTTATGTTTCTTGAAAGGCAGTCCGAATGCAGCGAGCAGCGCGTGGCACTCCTCGTCGGTGCGGGCCGTCGTAACGAATGTTATCTCGAGTCCGTGGATGCGGGGGTTCTTGTCGATGTCGACCTCGGGGAAGATGATCTGCTCCTTGAGTCCGAGGGTGTAGTTGCCGCGGCCGTCCATGTTCTCGGCGATACCGTTGAAGTCGCGGATACGGGGAAGGGCCACCCTGATGAGCTTCTCGAGGAACTCGTACATCTTCACGTCACGCAGGGTCACCTTCGTTCCGATAGGCATGCCCTTACGGAGCTTGAAGTTGGAGACGTCCTTGCGGGAAGTCGTGATAAGGGCCTTCTGGCCGGTAATCAGAGAGAGCTCCTCTGCCGCCTCCTCTACAAGTTTCTTGTCCTGGGTGGCGGTGCCGACGCCTTCGTTGATGGTGATCTTCACCAGGCGGGGAACCTGCATCACGCTGCTATAGGAGAACTGCTTGGTAAGCTTCTCCACGATTTCCTCTCTGTAGACCTTCTTAAGGGCAGGAACATATCCTGCAGGCAGTGCCTGTGCCTCTACGGGTGCGTTTTTCTTTGCCATAATTATTTGATCTCCTCCCCAGATTTTTTAGAGTAACGTACCTTCCTGTCGCCTTCCATCCTGTAGCCTACACGGGTAGGGGTGTTGGTCTTGGGGTCGATAAGATTGAGGTTTGAAATGTGAACGGGAGCCTCTTTCTTGACGATACCGCCCTGAGGCTGCTTGGTGTTGGGCTTGGTGTGCCTGCTGACCATGTTGATTCCCTCGACGAGGGCGCGGTCCTTCGACGGCTCGACGGCAAGGACCTTACCGGTCTTTCCCTTGTCGTTGCCGGCGTTTACATACACGGTGTCACCCTTCTTTATATGTATCTTTTTCATACTGCTTGATTATTAAAGGACCTCCGGTGCCAGTGAAACGATTTTCATGAAGTTTGCGCGGAGCTCTCTGGCCACGGGGCCGAAGATACGCGTTCCGCGGAGCTCTCCGGCGTTGTTGAGAAGTACGCAGGCGTTGTCGTCGAAACGGATATAAGATCCGTCGGCACGCCTGATCTCCTTCTTGGTGCGCACCACTACAGCTTTTGAGACTGTACCTTTCTTGGCGTCACCGCCGGGCAGCGCACTCTTTATCGCAACGACGATAGTGTCGCCGACAGTCGCATAACGGTGGTTGGTTCCGCCAAGCACGCGGATGCAGAGGACTTCCTTCGCACCGCTGTTGTCGGCCACCTGTAAACGTGTTTCCTGCTGTATCATAATATGCTATTTTGCTTTTTCGATGATTTCTACTAATCTCCAGTTCTTGGTCTTGCTCAGGGGACGGGTCTCCATGATGCGCACCGTATCGCCGATACCGCACTCGTTCTTGTCGTCCTGGGCGACGAACTTGGTGGTCTTCTTCACGAACTTGCCGTACAGGGGATGCTTCTCCTTGGTCTTCACCGCAACGATGATGGTCTTGTCCATCTTGTCGCTGACCACTACCCCTATTCTTTCCTTACGAAGATTTCTTTCCATAAGACAACTCTGATTTAGTTCTGTTTTTCTTTTTCAGCAAGGATAGTGATCATAAGAGCGATATCCCTTCTGGTCTTTCTTATCTTGGACGTGTCCTCCAGCGGAGAGACTGCGTGATTGATCTTCATCGTGTCGAGATTGTTCTTCTCAATCTCAATGCGGTCGCGCAGATCCGCTACAGACATTTCGCGTGCTTCTGATGCTTTCATTTCTCTTTCAGCGATAAACTATTCTACATAATCCCTGCGGACGACGAACTTTGTCGCAATGGGAAGCTTGTTGGCGCCGAGACGCATTGCCTCCTTGGCGACTGCGAGGGGAACGCCCTCAGCCTCGAAAATTATGCGGCCTGGGGTGATGGGAGCCACGAACGCATACGGATCGCCCTTACCCTTACCCATACGGGTATCGAGAGGCTTCTTGGTAATGGGCTTCACGGGGAACACCCTGATCCATATCTGACCTTCACGGTTCATGCGACGCGAGATTGCCTGACGGGCTGCCTCAATCTGCTGCGCCGTAAGCCAGCAATTTTCAAGGGTCTTGATACCGAACGAACCGAAGGCGAGCTGGTTGCCCCTCTGGGCGTTGCCCTTCATGCGGTTCTTCTGTTCCCTTCTGAATTTTGTTCTCTTAGGTTGTAACATCTCAGTATTACTTTTAAAATAATAATTCTGTTAAGTTCCTGAAAACCAGCCCCTTACGCGGAAAGAAGCCAATTTTTGGGATTGCAAATTTAGCAAAAAAATTTGAAATACAATCATTCCAAGCAAAAAATATGCATTATTTTCGACACGGAATCTGACAGGCCAACTATCCTCTGCTGAGCACATTGCGGATTTGGACGAAAAATTTTTCCGTGCAGTTTCGACAGGATTCCAAGACATGTTTCGGGAGCGGAATCCCGTTCCGCGCAAGCACGATTTTTGCCGGAGGACATAAGTTTGCTATCTTTGAGGTCGGCCCGATATGAAAAGGAAGATACTGCTGATATGCACCGTACTGCTGTGCTTCTGCCTCTGCTGCTCCGCACAGCAGAGGAGGAGGGTAACGGGCGTACCGATGTACTTCGAGCTGGACGAGCACGGGGACACGGTCTTCATGGAGACCCTCGATCCTATCTGGGTGTTCCCCCGCGGCCGCCAGATGAAGGGCTCCGACTGGCGGCGCTTCTACAAGCTGGTCTACAACTTCAACCGCGTCTACCCCTACGCCCTCGTGGGCCGCAGGCTCATGGCGCAGGTCGACAGCACGATAGCGGCCGACGTCAGCAAGCGCTCGGAGCGCAACCGCTACATCCACGATGTGGAGAGAGAGCTGTTCCGCCTGTTCGAAAAGGACATACGCCGCATGACCGTTAACCAGGGACTGGTGCTGATGCGGCTCGTCGACAGGGAATGCGGGATGAACGCCTACGAGATAATAAAGACATACGAAAGCGGTTTCGCCGCCAATTTCTGGCAGCTCGTCGCGAGGCTGTTCTCGCAGAACCTCAAGACACGCTACGACCCCAAACGCAACCAGGAGGACGCCAGGATAGAAGAACTGTGCGAAATCTGGGACAGCGGCAACTGGACCAACTTCTACTACTCGATATTCATGGAGCCGCCGATGATGACAGTCATTCAGGTGGATTCTCTCCAGAGCACAGTGAGAAAGTAGTGCCGTCGAAGCGGGCGTAGTTCCAGCCTCCGTCCATCCAGTCCTTCAGCACCACCAGCCTCGCCCCTCCCGGGAGCTCCATGTCGACGGCATCGTGCAGGTGCCCGAACACGAAATAGTCGACCTTGCGGCCGGCAAGGACGCCTGCCGCGAAACGGTAGAGCGGCTCCGACTCCCCCTTGAAACGGTATGGCTCGTGGCGGCGGCGGTTGGAATTGGACCAGCCGTTGCCTATGCGGAACGCTATCCAGGGATGCAGGAGCGAGAAGAGCCTCTGCGCGATGCGGCTGCGGAACAGACGGATCATCAGCGAATAGGACCTCGGTGCCCCGCCGAGCAGGTCGCCGTGGCCGAGACAGAAACTCCTGCCCCCGATAGAGAAGAATCCCGGCTGGTCGAAACGGTGCATGCCTATGCTCTCGAAATACGAGAATGTCCAGATGTCATGGTTCCCGGGGCAGAACCACACCTCCACTCCGGCATCCATTATGTCCATGAGGCAGGCGGTCACCCTCGAGCCCTCGCGGGGAATCACATCCCTGTACTCGTACCAGAAATCCCAGATGTCGCCGAGAAGATACAGCGCCTGCATACGGGCAACGGGCAGTGCCTTGAGGAAGGCTACGAACCGGGCCTCCCTCTCGGAGGGATCCCTGAACCTGAGGCCGAGATGCACGTCGGAGACGAAATACACTTCATTCCGTACGGCACCGGAGGGCTGTCCTTGCACGGGGAGCATGATCCGTCAGGAAAGTGCGAATATGAGGACCGCGACTATCACGCAGTAGAGCGCGAACCACGACAGCTTCGACTTCTTCACCAGGGCCACCATGACCTTGCAGGCGAGGAGCCCGGAGACGAAGGCGGACAGGAAGCCGAGGGCAAGAGGCAGGAAACCGAGATGTGCCGATGCCGCAGAAGTCCCGGAGAGGGCGGTCTCGAGTATCGAAAGGGACTGCTCTCCGATGATAGGGATAAGCACCATAAGGAACGAGAACTGCGCCATGCTCTCGCGGCGCACTCCGCAGATGAGTCCGGTGGCGATAGTGGTTCCGGAGCGCGAAAGCCCGGGAGCGACGGCGCACGCCTGGCCGAGGCCCACGACAAACGCCTGCCACCAGGAGATTCCATTCCTGTAGGAGTTGTTTATCCTGACCTTCCTGGTGAACACATCTGAAAAGCACAGCAGGGCCGCAGTCACCAGCAGGCACGCGGCAACAGTCCCGAGACCTTCTCCGAAAAGGCCTTTCACCTTGTCCTTGAAGAAGAACCCTATCACGGCAACCGGAATCATGGACACGCAGATCTTCAGGAAATAGTCCGTCTGGTCGTTATACCTGAACTTGAACACGCCCTTTATCAGGTCCCATATCGTATGCCTGAACACGACTATCGTACTGAGGACGGTCGCAAAATGGACCGTCACGGTAAAGTCGAGGAACCCGTCGGACTCTATTCCGAGAAGATCCCTTGAAATCATCAGGTGGCCGCTGCTGCTGACAGGAAGAAACTCAGTCAGTCCCTGCACGAGGCCGAGCACAATAGATTCCCACCACTCCATAAACTCTAATCCTGTTTTTCCTTATTTCCCTTGTCGAACGCGCCGAGTATCGCCGCCGCGATGACCGCAAAACCGGCCACCATCACTATCGGTGCGGCGACCATCCTGCGCCAGTTGAACATATCGTAGTTGAAGACTTCGGGGTCTTCCACACCGCCGCCCGCAAGAAGGACATACCCCAGCACGAGAAGCGCGAGCCCCCCGAGAATGAACTTAAGGCCTCTTTCCGTAACGGCCATTCTATTGTGATCCATTTCCATATCCGGCAAGTTAGTAATACAAGTCATCCTTCGACGCCGAAACGAGCCGGCGTACCACGAACAGCGTGCTGAGCACACAGATAAGGACACCGCACAGCAGCACGATGCCGGTAGTCATCAGAAGGGACGCCGTGCTGAACACGGAGAACAGCTGCGGGAAGGAGTCCTTCATGGCAGTGAACACGCCCCATATCACGGCTCCGGCGATGACGGCGGAGACAAGTCCCTGCAGCGCCGCGCTCCTGAGGAACGGGGCGAGGATGAACGAACGCGTGGCCCCGACGAGCCTCATGGTATGGATAGTGAACCTGCGCGCGAACACACTCAGGCGCACCATGTTGTTGATCAGCACAAAACTGATGAAAAGCAGCAGGGCTATGAGTACGGCGAACACGACGCTTATCCTGGCTATGTTGGAGGTCAGGGCCTCCACCAGGTTCTGCCTCGCGTCGAGCACGTCCACAATCTCCGGGGCGGAGAGCTGCTCGGATATGAACGCCAGGCTGTCGGGGTGCACATAGTCGGCCTTCAGCGTAACGTCCACCGAGACGGGGACGACGGAAGTCTCGAACACGTCGAGGAAGTCTTCGCCGAGCATGTCGGCAAGCTCTCTCTCCCCTTCCTCCCGGCTGACGACCCTGGTCTGCCTCACATAGGGATATGCGCTCACTTCCGAGGCGTATTCCTGCGCATCCTGCTCGTCGGCATCGGAAGTCAGGATAACCGAGACGGTCATGTTCTCCTTCAGGTAACGCGTCACAGACCCGGCATTCACCAGCACGAGCGACGCCACGCCGATAAGCAGCAGCACCAGCGAGATGCTTACCACGCTTGAAAGGTACGCATTCGCGATGCGTCTCCTCATCATCCTGCCGTCCTGCTTGGGCATACTTATCCAATTTCAGAATATCGGGGCAAAGATAATGAATTGTCTGACACTTTCTAAAATTATTTTACTATCTTTGTAATTATGAGTGGGATTAAGCAGAAAATACTGTTCGTCAACTCCGAGATATACCCCTATCTCCCTGAATCGGACATAGCCGGCATCGGCCGCTACCTGCCTCAGGGCATACAGGAACGCAAGAGGGAGATCCGTTCGTTCATGCCGCGATACGGCCTGATAAACGAAAGGAAGAACCAGCTTCACGAAGTCATCCGCCTTTCCGGGATGAACCTCATAATAAACGATGTGGACAGGCCGCTCATAATCAAGGTCGCATCGATATCCTCGGCCCGAATGCAGGTCTATTTCATCGACAACGACGACTATTTCAAGCGCAAGCAGACTTTCCGCGACGAAGACGGCTCGTTCTTCGCCGACAACGACGAGCGCGCCATATTCTTCGCACGGGGCGTGCTCGAGACCGTGAAGAAGCTCCGCTGGGCGCCGGACCTGATCCACTGCCACGGCTGGATTTCGCATCTTGTCCCCCTGTACCTGAAGAAGGCATACCGGGACGACCCTATCTTCTCGTCCAGCAAGGTCGTGCTTTCGCTGTACGACGACACCCCGCGCGACAGCTTCGACGCCGCCTTCGCCGACAAGGCGCGCTTCGGTTCGGCCGGAGACGAAGACCTTTCCCTGCTGCGGGAGAAGGCGGACGGCATAAATCTTGCTAAGACTGCCGCTCGGTATTCGGACGGAATAATCATCGGCGCAGAAGGTGTCGACGACGGCATCGTCCGGTATTGCAGGTCAATGGACCTGCCTGTCCTGGACTACGACGGGGCATCCGTCGAAGACGGGTCCTATGTAGACAAGTACTGTGAATTTTATGACAAACTCTAAGTTCATATACAGGGTCGCCGCGGGAATTTCGGTTCTCGCGTGCTGCGTCTCCTGCGTCGTCACCGACGAGACCCTCGGCTCCAACCTGATTCCGATAGAGCAGACCTACAAGTTCTACACCGAGCGGATCCCTATCGACCAGATAGAGGTCAGGATGGCCGACAGCCTGTCGGGCTACTCTTCCAGCAGGCTCGTGATAGGTGCGGTAAGCGACGAAGACTACGGCATGACCACGCGGAGCAGCGCCATAACCCTGGTTCCGCTGTTCAACGACAGCCTCGAGATAGGCAGGAACCCCGAGTTCAAGAATTTCCGTTTCGCGGTAGGAAGGGACACGCTTTCCTCCAACAGCGAAGACCAGCTGAGGATACTCCAGAACATAAACGTATACGAGCTCGACAGGGCGCTGGACGCCTCGAAGGACTACGACTGCAACAAGCCCATCCAGCCTTCCGCGAACAAGGTCGCAGAGGGCACTCCGATATATAACGGCGGAGACTCGCTCGTGTTCTACTTCACGAAGGAGTACGGCGAGAAGTTCCTGTCGCTCAGGCCCGAGGACTTCAAGGACTTCGAGACCTATACCGGAAAGTTCCCGGGAATATACATCGACACCGACCTTCCCGCCGGCGACGGAGGCAGGATCGACCTGTTCTCGCTCCAGCTCGGATACGACGTGGACTACTATTATCTCACGGGCAATTTCGCCAAGCTCAACTACAGCGCCGAGTTCGACGGAGAGAGGAAAGACACCTGCGTCTACTTCTACTACGGCGCAAGCGACTTCTACAATACGGATTCGCTGCTGACCAGCACCACCACCGGCAACTACCCGCAGTATGCGCTGAACCTCACGAGCCAGCAGACGGAAGACAGGGAGGGATACGCCACGGACAGGATATACATCGAAGGCGGAGGCGGCCTCAAGCCCGTCGTCCGGGCCGAACATCTGATAGAGCTTGCACAGCAGGCGATCGCGTCGAAGGGGGCAGACCCGGAGCAGGTCGTCATCAACAAGGCGTCGCTCGTATTCCCGTTCGAATTCCCCGCCGACTACCTCGACATGACCTACTGGCCGCAGATACTGTCGCCCACGTGCAAGCTGGTGGCCGAAGACGAAGAGAACGGCGAGAAGGTGGCGACCTTCATGGGACTGACGGACTCCAGTTCGAGCGACGAGAACCAGGGAGACGTGAACCGCTCTATCCTGAACTATGCCCCGGACATAACCTACCACATGCAGGAACTGCTCAAGATAGACCGCGACGACCTCGAGAACGCCAGGACGCAGAACCTGCTCAGGGGAGAATACGACATCTGGCTGCTGATAATGGCCAACGAGCAGATAACAACCACGACATCGGGCAACCAGGATCTCAGCGACATGTACAACTACCTCGCCTACCAGAGCTACTATAACAGCATGTACGGCGGAGGCTACTACGGCTATGGCTACGGAGGCTACGGCAGCTACTACTCGAACTACTACAACTACTCGATGATGGCGGCCTACGCGGCCAGCTCGTCGACAAGCACGTCGAACGTCGTCATGCTCGACAAGGACAGGTTCTACAAGGCAGAGCTCAACGGCCCCGAGAGCACGACAGGGCGGGTACCCGTGCTCGAACTGACCTTCGCGGTACCGAACGGCGAATAGCGCGGCATACGGCGCGCCCGCAGCGGCGACCGGTATACGACTGAAAAAGGGATGAACCCCGGACGGGGCACATCCCTTTTTCAGTATCTGTCTGTGAAGCAGTATTATGAAAGCTTCTCAGCCACCTTGTCGCAAGCGTCCTTTACGGTAACGATAGAGCTGGTCTCCTCATCGGGAATCTTGATGCCGAAAACCTTCTCGAACTCCATGAGGAGCTCTACGGTATCAAGAGAGTCGGCGCCGATGTCGTTGGTGAAGCTGGCGTTCTCGGTTACGACAGAAGGCTCAACGCCGAGCTTGTCAACGATGATGGCCTTTACTTTTTCAAAGATTTCAGAATGATCCATAACGTTAGATATTTAAGTTTTATTAGTACATTCTTTCCAAAAACGGGTGCAAATTAACGAAAAATTTTCCTAAAATCCAAATCAGGACTCTGACGGCCTGCTCAGCAGCAACCAGATACGCAAACCGTTGAGCGAGTTGAGCAGGTAGAACGCATACTTTACCAGATAGATCACGGCATAAGAATCTCCGTCCGGCGAGGCGAGCGTGAGAGACCACATCACGACCGAGGCCACATTCACCCCGATCCAGAACACCCATTGCTCCATATACGCCGTGGACATCAGCAGCTGTCCGAAAATGTTGCAGACCGTAGAGAAAGCATCGGCGAGTATGCCTAACTTCAGCACGGACAGCGCGGCAGGCTGCCCCGCCAGTCCGGCAGTCCCGGAGACCTTGTACAGGACGAAATAGCACAGCGCAAGACCCGCAAGGAAAAGCACGGAAGACAGCAGGCGCTGACGGCTGTCCAGCCTGCGCGCCCTGGGCCTGTCGTGGGAGGTGGCGCCTCTCCTGCGCCACTGGAAGAAGCCCACGAACTGCATGGGCAGGAAATACAGCAGATGCAGGGCGGCGTTGCCGTATTTTTCGCTCATGAAGCACATCGCCCCGTATATGCACACGTCGAAAAAGCCGAAAAGGAAGGTAAGTATCCTCGCATTGGCCGAACATACCGTGCTCATCACCCCCATAAGGGACCCGAAGGCGGCGACAATGAGCAGACCCCTGCCGCTTTCGGCGTCGCGCAGCTCCAGGAGCGTCATCACAATCATCACGAGCGTCATCCCGGCAAGGATGAACGCATTGAACCATTTGTTGAATCTGTCGTTGTCAAGCATCTCTCAACTGTTTATGAATCTTCTCGGCAAGCGAGGGCCCGACCAGGGCGGAAAGGTCTTCGACAGACGCCGCAGCGATACGGGCCACGCTTCCGAAGTGCATCAGCAGCCTGCGCTCGGTCTGTTCGCCCACACCCTTTATGTCCCGCAGCACCGAATGTATCGCCTCCTTGCTGCGGAGCGAACGGTGGAATGTGATTCCGAAGCGGTGGGCCTCGTCCCGGATACGCTGGAGCAATTTCAGCGCCTGGGAGTTGCGGTCAAGGAAAAGCGGGTACGGATCCCCGACCCTGATGACCTCCTCGAGCCTTTTCGCAAGCCCTATCACAGTCATCCTGTCCTGCAGCCCGAGCTCGCATATGGCCTGGTAGGCAAAGTCGAGCTGTCCCTTTCCCCCGTCTATCACCACCAGCTGAGGAAGGTCGTCCGGAGCTTCCTCGAGCATACGGGCATAACGGCGGTTGACCACTTCCTTCATCGACGCATAGTCGTTGGCTCCCACCACAGTCTTTATCTTGAACTTACGGTAATCCTTTTTCGAAGGCTCCGCGTTGCGGAACACCACGCAGGAAGCCACGGGATTGGTGCCCTGGATATTGGAGTTGTCGAAGCATTCCATATGCACCGGCGTCTCCTTCATCCCTACCGCCTTGCGGAGCTCTTCCAGCACCGCCGCACGGAATTCGTCAGGGTCGGTATGCTCCCGCTGGCGCAGAGAATTGAAGCGGAACTCCCTGGCGTTCTTGTCGCTGAGTTCGAGAAGCGCAAGCTTGTCGCCGCGGACGGGGATCCTGAACTCGACGCCGGGGAACTCCACGTCGGGCAGGAACGGGACTATAACCTCCGGGCACAGCGCACCGAACTTGGAAGAGATTTCGGCAATGAACTCGCTCAGCACGGAGCCCCTGTCCTCCTCTATATTCATCCTGAACCCGAGGTTGAGCGACTGTATGACCGCGCCGCCCTTTATGCGCAGAAAGTTGCCGAACGCCTCAGGGCCGTCGAACACCAGCGAGAACACATCCACATCGCGGTCTCCGGCAGCCGTGATTATGGACTTGGAGTAATGGCTCTGCAGCGCATCTATCCTGTCCTTGTACTGCTGGGCCCGCTCGAACTCGAGATTGCCGGCAGCTTCGGCCATTAGGGTCCTGTACCGGCGGATAATGCCGTTCACCCCTCCGGTGAGGAGCTTGACTATCTCGTCTATCCACTCCCCGTATTCCTCTCTGGAGACTCCCCCCACGCAGCAGCCGCGGCAGCGGCCGAGATGCATGTCGAGGCAGGGACGGAACTTGTGCCGCAGGACGGCATCGGAAGTTATGGCGTACTTGCAGCTGCGCAGCGGATAGCTGGACTCGAAGAATTCGAGCAGCGCCCTGGCGTGCATCACGGAGCTATAGGGGCCGAAATAGCGCGCGCCGCCCTTCACGGTCCTGCGGGTCAGGTAGACCCTCGGGAACTCCTCGTTGCTTATGCATATCCACGGATAGGTCTTGGAATCCTTCAGCAGGATGTTGTAGCGCGGCTTGTACTGCTTTATGAGGTTGTTCTCGAGCAGCAGCGCATCCGCCTCGCTGTCGACCACCGAATACTGCACGTCCGCGATCCTGGACACGAGTATACGGGTCTTGGTGTTGAGCCTGTCCGGAGAGACGAAATACTGGGCCACCCTCTTGTTGAGGTCCTTGGCCTTGCCTACATAAATCACATTTCCCTCGGAGTTGTAGTATCTGTAAACTCCGGGGGAATGCGGCAATAGGGATATCTTATGTCTAACGTCCAAGGGCTTCGGAAACAGCCTCCTCGATAGCCTCTCCCCTGAGGTCTCTCTTGAGGATAGTTCCGTCAGGGCCTACGAGCATGATATGGGGAATACCCTCGATGCCGTAGAGGTCCGTAGGAATCTGCTGGGCGTTGATAATCTGGTTCCATACGACGCCATGCTCCTTGGCGGCAGCCTTGGTATCCTCGGGGTCGTCCCATACGGCTACGCTGAGCACGTCGAAGTCGTCACCGGCATACTTCTCATATACGGAGACGATATTGGGAATCTCGGCCTTGCAGAGGCCGCACCAGCTCGCCCAGAAGTCGACGAGCACATACTTGCCCTTGCCCACATAATCCGAGAACCTGACGGTGCTCTCCTCTGCGTTGTCGGGATCCTGTACGACGGTGAAGTCAGTGAACATCTTTCCCTCGGCAGTACTCTTCTTTGCAGCGATGCTCTCCCTGAGCGACACGACGATCTGTGCGGTGTCGGCGGGGCTCTGGATCTGGTTCAGGAGAGCCTCGGCCTCGTCGGGCTCAAGGAACATGTATATCTCCTGAAGGGCGGCGACCGCAACCGACTTCGAAGGATACTTTCCTATAATGTCCCTGCCCATGTCGACGAGCGTTCCGGTGGTGCTGTCGTAGCACTCACTGATAGCCTCCATGCGGGAGTCGTCGGTAAGGGTGGTGTCGGTGCTGATTCTCTCGATTTCTGCGTTATAGTCTGCAACCAGGGCCTGCATGTCGGCCTGGAACTTTGCTACGAGCTCCTCATCCGAAGCGCTCTTGCACTGGACGCTGCCGAACACTACTGCAAGCAGCGATACGGCGAAAATGACAGTCCTTTTCATAATGTAGATTATCTGTTTGTAAAACACTAAAAATCCGATAAAAAAGCCGGTTCCATAAAGACGGAACCGGCCACAAATATAGCAATTTTATTCAAATTACTTCTGGCTGTCCCTGCGGGGGCGGCGGTCATCCCTGCGGGGACGACGGTCCGAACGTCCGCCGCGGTTTGAACCGGCAGCCTGTGCGTTCGCTGCAGAGAGGGCCGCAGGAGTCAGATCCTGCTTGCCGTAGCGCTCGCCGTTGCAGATCCATACCTTGATGCCGAGGGTTCCGACCTTGGTGTGGGCCACTGCGAGGGCGTAGTCGATGTCCGCACGGAACGTGTGGAGAGGAGTACGTCCTTCCTTGAACATCTCGTTGCGCGCCATTTCGGCTCCGCCGACACGTCCGCTGATGAGCACCTTGATACCTTCCGCACCTACCCTCATGGTATTTGCGATAGCCATCTTGATAGCCCTGCGGTATGACACACGGCCCTCGATCTGACGGGCGATGCTGTCGGCAACGATATGTGCGTCGACCTCGGGGCGCCTTACCTCGAAGATGTTGATCTGGACGTCCTTCTTGGTAACCTTCTTGAGCTCAGCCTTGAGCTTGTCGACCTCGGAGCCGCCCTTTCCGATGATGAAGCCGGGACGGGCAGCGTAGATAGTCACGGTAATGAGCTTGAGGGTTCTCTCGATGATGATACGGCTGAGGCTGGCCTTTGCAAGGCGGCTTCCGAGATACTTGCGGATCTCGAAGTCCTCGGCGATCTTCTCTGCGTAGTTACCACCGCACCAGTTAGAGTCCCAACCACGGGTGATACCGATTCTGTTGCTGATAGGATTTGTCTTCTGTCCCATATTACTTATTCTCTACTGGTTGTTTTACGTCAAGGATGACGGTAACGTGGTTGGAACGCTTGCGGATACGGCCGGCCCTTCCCTGAGGGCAGGGACGGATACGCTTGAGCATACGTCCGCCGTCGACCATAATGGTCTTGACATATACGTTTCCGTTGTCCAGTTCCTTGGTCTTGTCGGGATTCTTCGCCTCCCAGTTCGCGATTGCGCTGTGGAGGAGTTTCTCCAGACGGTTGGAAGCCTCTCTCTTCGAGAATTTCAGGAGATCGAGGGCGCGGTTGACCTCTACGCCGCGTACGGTATCGGCGACGAGACGCATCTTGCGCGGTGAGGTAGGCACGTCATTCAGCTTGGCAACAGCTGTAACCTTCTTCTCCGCCTTGAGGCGCTCGGCCATAAGTTTTTTACGCTTTCCCATAATGATTACTTCTTATTGTTACCTGAATGACCTTTGAATGTGCGTGTAGGGGCGAACTCGCCGAGCTTGTGACCTACCATCTGTTCGGTAACGTAAACAGGAATGAACTTGTTTCCGTTGTGGACTGCGATGGTATGGCCGATAAAGTCAGGAGAGATCATGCTGGCACGAGACCAGGTCTTGACCACTTCCTTCTTCTTGCTACCGTTGTTCATAGCAAGAATTCTCTTTTCCAGGGCTTCCTGGATATAAGGACCTTTTCTTAATGAACGACTCATAATCTCTAAAGTTTAATTCCTGTTATTTTTTCCTTCTCTCGATGATGAACTTGTTGGAAGCAGCCTTAGGATTACGTGTCTTGTAGCCCTTTGCAGGAAGTCCCTTGCGTGAACGGGGATGTCCTCCGGAAGCGCGGCCTTCACCACCTCCCATCGGGTGATCCACAGGGTTCATTACGACACCCCTGTTGTGGGGACGGACACCGAGCCAGCGCTTGCGGCCGGCCTTTCCATGGCTCTCCAGGTTGTGGTCGCCGTTTGACACGACACCGACAGTCGCACGGCAGGTGACGAGCACCATGCGGGTCTCGCCTGAGGGCAGGCGGAGGACTGCATGCTTGCCCTCACGGGCGGCGAGCTGTGCGAAGGTTCCGGCAGAACGGGCCATTGCGGCGCCCTGGCCGGGACGGAGCTCGATATTGTGTACAAGCGTACCGACAGGAATCTCGCTTAGAGGGAGGCAGTTGCCGACTTCGGGAGCGATGCCGCTTCCGGAAGCGATCTCCTGGCCTACCTTGAGTCCCTGAGGAGCGATTATGTATCTCTTCTCGCCGTCCTCGTACTGTACGAGGGCGATACGGGCGCTGCGGTTAGGGTCGTACTCGATCGTGAGGACCGTAGCCTTGCAGTTGTCCTTGTTGCGGCGGAAGTCGATGATGCGGTACATCCTCTTGTGGCCGCCGCCGATATAGCGCACGGTCATCTGGCCAGTATTGTTGCGGCCGCCCGTGCTCTTAAGGGGTTCCAGCAATGATTTCTGGGGTTTCTTGGCGGTGATTTCGGTAAACGCGCTTATCACCTTGTTCCTCTGTCCGGGGGTAACCGGTTTGAATTTTCTTACTGCCATTGTCTGTACCTCCCTTAAATGTTAGCGTAGAAGTCGATCTTGTCTTCACCGGCGAGGGTGACGTATGCCTTCTTGAAGTGGTTCATACGTCCGCGGAGCATGCCTGACTTGGAGTAGCGGCTCTTCCTCTTTCCGTGATAGTTGACTGTATTCACACTGGCAACGGATACGTTGAACATCTTCTCCACTGCCTCCTTGATCTGAAGCTTGTTGGCCTTGCGGTCTACGACAAAGCCGTAACGGTTCAACTTTTCGCCCTGAGCCGTCAGCTTCTCTGTTACTATTGGCTTAATTATAATTCCCATCTCAATGTCCCTTTATCGCATGTTCCTCTCTGCGAGAATGTCCTGCACGCCGTCGAAGAGAACGAGCTTGTTCGCGTTCATGATAGCGTAGGTGTTGATCTCGTCAACGCTCATGACATTCACCTGGGGAAGGTTGCGTGATGAAAGATAGATGTTGGTCGAATTCTGAGGAAGCACGTAGAGGACCTTGCGGTCTCCCGCCTTGATGGCAGACGTGATCTTCAGCAGCTCCTTGGTCTTGGGAGCGTCCATCGTGAACGGTTCGATCATGATGATAGACTCCTCGGCGGCCTTGTATGAAAGGGCCGACTTGCGGGCAAGCGCCTTGAGCTTCTTGTTCAACTTGGTACGGTAGAGACGGGGCTTGGGGCCGAACACGCGGCCGCCGCCCACGAATATACCCGCCTTGAGGCTGCCGTGACGCGCACCGCCGCCGCCCTTCTGGCGGCCGAGCTTCTTGGTGCTGTGGGCATTCTCGCTGCGGTCCTTGGTCTTGGCATTGCCGTGACGCTGGTGTGCAAGGTACTGGACCACGTCAAGATAGATAGCGTGGTCGTTGGGCTGGATGCCGAATACGCCCTCCTCGAGGGTCACGTTCTTTCCGGAAGGAGTTCCGTCAATTTTCAAAACTGGTAACTGCATACTCTTAAGCCTCCAAAATTACATAAGAACCTCTGGCTCCCGGAACGGAACCTTTTACTACGACGAGATTGTTCTCAGGGATCACCTTGACAACCTGAAGGTTGGCAACCTTGACCCTGTCGCCTCCCATGCGGCCTGCCATGCGCATGCCGGGGAGAACACGGGACGGCCATGAAGAGGCGCCCATCGAACCGGGGTGACGAAGACGGTTGTGCTGGCCGTGGGTCTGTCCGCCTACTCCGGCGAACCCGTGACGGTGCACGACGCCCTGGAAACCCTTACCCTTAGAGGTACCGGTAACATCCACATAGGCCACATCCTCTGTGAAGATGTCGGCCACGGTGAACACGTCACCGAGCTTGAGCTCTCCCGCGAAGTCCGCCTTGAACTCGACGAGCTTGCGCTTGGGAGTGGTTCCTGCCTTTTTGAAATGCCCCATAAGAGGCGCGCTGGCGTGCTTTTCAGTCGTTTCGTCATAGGCAAGCTGTACAGCGGCATAACCGTCCTTCTCTACTGTACGGAGCTGCGTAACAACGCACGGACCAGCCTCGATAACGGTGCATGGTATGTTCTTACCATCGGCACCGAAAACGGAAGTCATTCCGATTTTCTTTCCAATCAATCCAGGCATTGGTTTGATAATTAATTGTTTATAAAACTTATAAGCTACCGCGCAAAAACGCGGGCTGCAAATATACGATTTATTTCTCCAATTTCCAAACAGTTGCATGAACTCGATTTTTTCGTAAATTTGCCGACAGGATATGCTGGGATTCTTAAACTTCACTCTGATCGACCTTCTGGACATCCTGATGGTCGCCGCTGTCATATTCCTCGCATTCCGCTGGATCAGGGGCACCTCGGCGATCAACATCTTCATCGCGATAATAATAGTGCTGCTCGTGCAGATCCTCGCCTCGGCCATAGGCCTGAAGATGATTTCCTCCATAATCGGCACCCTTATCGACGTCGGTGCCGTGGCGATAATCGTAATCTTCCAGCCCGAGATCCGCCGCTTCCTCAACTCCGTCGGACGCAAGGCCGGCGACACCCTCGAGAAGAGGCCGATGCTCAAGAAGCTGTTCATAAGGGGCGGCGCCGACGGCGTGGACACGAAGGATGTCGCGGAAATAGCCCAGGCCTGCAAGGAGATGTCGGACCAGAAGACGGGAGCACTGATAATAATACGCCGCAAAGACACGCTCGAAGACATAATAGACACGGGCGACACCATAGACGCCCGCATAAGCTGCCGTCTGATTATGAACATCTTCTACAAGAACTCCCCCCTGCACGACGGCGCCATGGTCATCGGCGGCGGACGGATAATCGCAGCCCGCTGCACCCTCCCCATAACCGAGAGGACCGACCTGCCGGCGAGGCTCGGCATGCGGCACAAGGCCGCCGTGGGAATATCCGAGCAGAGCGACGCGGACGTGGTGGTGGTCAGCGAACAGACCGGCAGGATATCGTTCGTCCGCCGCGGAACGCTCAAGACGGTGGACAGCATCAACAACCTCAAACTTCTATTGGGAGAAAAGACAGAATGAAAGACCTCAGACTGGAAAGCCGGCTCGGCTTCGACAAGATACGCAGGATGATTTCCGACTGCTGCCTCACGGACTACGCGGCAGACAGGGTGGAGAGGGAGGAGTTTTCCGACGACCCGGCACAAATCACCGAAAGGCTCGCGCTGACCGACGAGATGCGGCTGATAATGATGTTCGAGGACAGTTTCCCCACGACAGGATACATAGACGCGCTCCCCTTCCTGGAGCCCCTGCAGAAAAGCGGCAGCTGCATCGACGTCCTCTCCCTCGGAAAGCTCAAGACGGCCACGGAGACCACGCGCAGGCTCACCCGCTTCTTCTCGTCGGTAAAGGACGGCATATATCCGAGGCTCAAGCACCTCGCCTCCGGGATATCCACGTTTCCGGAAGTGCAGCGCAGGATAGACGACATCCTCGACCGCTACGGAGACATCCGCGACTCCGCATCCGACGAACTGCTCGGCATCAGGGGACGCATACGCAGCAAGGAGGCCGCGATATCGAAAAAGGCGGCGGCGATACTGCAGCAAGCACAGGCGAGCGGATACGCCGACGCCGACGCATCGGTCAACATAAGGGACGGCAAGTACCTGATCCCGGTCAGCAGCTCGTCGAAGCGCAAGGTGCAGGGCTTCGTATACGACGAGTCCGCCTCGGGCAAGACCACATTCATAGAGCCCGCCGAGATAATCGAGCTCGAAAACGAGATAAGCAGCCTGCGCTTCGAGGAGACGAGGGAAATACAGAGGATACTCTACGAATTCAGCGAATTTCTCAGGCCGTATATCCCCGAGCTCGTCAAGGGCGCCGAGTTCATGGGCGAGACGGACTTCCTCATGGCCAAGGCCAAGACCGCGCTCGACTTCATAGCCGGTATGCCCATAATATCCGACGACGGCAGCCTCAGCCTGCGCAAGGCCAGGCATCCCCTGCTGGAGAAGGCTCTGAAGGCCGAAGGCAGGCAGATCGTCCCGCTTACCGTCACGCTCACCGACAGGAAGAGGCTGCTGCTGATTTCGGGCCCGAACGCCGGAGGAAAGTCGGTATGCCTGAAGACCACGGGACTGCTGCAGTACATGTTCCAGTGGGGCATGCTGATCCCGACCTCCGAGACCTCCGAACTGCCCGTCTTCAAGCGCATCATCGTAAGCATAGGAGACAACCAGAACATAGAGGACGACCTCAGCACATACAGCTCCTTCCTGGCCGACATGCGGGACATGCTCTCCCGCGCCGACGAGGACACCCTGGTGCTGATAGACGAATTCGGCTCAGGCACCGAACCGGCTGCCGGCGGCGCCATAGCCGAAGCGATTCTCGCCGAACTCGACCGCAGGGGCGTGTACGGCGTCATCACCACGCACTACACCAATCTCAAGCTCTACGCCTCCGGCGCCGACACGAGGGTAATAAACGGAGCCATGCTCTACGACTCTTCGCGCATTGCGCCCATGTTCAAGCTGGAAATCGGCCTGCCGGGCAACTCGTTCGCATTCGAGCTGGCGCGCAAGATGAAACTCCCGGAAGCCATCGTCAAGGACGCGGAGAACCGCGCGGGAGAGGAGTTCGTCGGCATAGAACGCAACCTGCGCAAGATAGCGCGCAACCGCCGGGCCCTCGACGAAAGGCTCCAGAAGGTCAAGGACAGCGACAAGAAGCTCTCGGGCCTCACCGAGAAATACCAGAAGGAGCTCGAAGACATAAAGAAAGTCCGCGAGGACATAATAAACGAAGCCAAGGCGCAGGCCGAAGAAATCGTCAAGGGAGCGGGACGCCAGGTCGAGAAGACCATACGCGACATACGCACCGCACAGGCTGAAAAGGAGCAGACCAAGGCGGCAAGGGCGGAGCTCCAGGGCTTCCTGGAGGCCATACGGCAGCACAAGGACACCGAGCGCAGGACCCGGGAGGAATATATCGACCGCAAGCTCGGACAGCTGCGCAGGCGCAACGCCAGGAAAGCCGGCGGCGAACAGGCACAGCCCTCGAAGCCCTCCCCGCTAAAGGTCGGGGAGAAAGTGCGCGTCACAGACAACGGAATGGTCGGAGAGGTATCGAAGGTGAGCGCCAGGAACGTCACTATCATAGTGGGGAACATCACCAGCACGATGTCCGCAGACAGGCTGGAGAGGATCTCCTCCAACGAGTTCCGTGAGGCTTCGCGCAAGACCGTCGCCCACCAGCGGGGAAGCGCCGGCGAGGACGAGGCGATAAGGGAGAGGAAGCTCAACTTCTCTCCGGAGCTCGACATCCGGGGCGAGAGGCTGCAGGACGCCCTCAACATAGTCACCCGCTACATAGACGACGCCATAATGCTGAACATAGGCAGCGTCCGCATCATCCACGGCAAGGGGACGGGCGTGCTGCGCGAAGAGATACAGAAATACCTCAGGACCATCCCCGGCGTGAGCGTAAGCGACGAGGACATACGCAACGGAGGGGCCGGAGTCACGGTCGTGAAGCTATGAGACCTTCCGGAGCCTCAGTCGGAAGGCTGGGAGAGGAACAGGCCGCACGATACCTGATCGGGCTCGGCCATAGCATCGTGGCACGGAATTGGAGAAGTTCGCACCTGGAGCTGGACATAGTCAGCATCAAGGGACGCGAGCTGCACATCGTCGAGGTCAAGAGCCGGACGGTTCCCGCAGAGCTTCCGCCGGAGGCGGGACTGAGCGCGGCAAAGAAGCGGCGCATGGTCGCGGCGGCGAAGGCCTTCCTGAACTCGGCGGAAAGGATGCGGCTTCCCTCCGACCTGGATGTCCATTTCGACGCCATAACGGTGCTCGTTGACGGACAGGACTTTGAAATAGAATACTATCCACAAGTTTTTATACCTATTTATGCTTAATAACCATTCATACTGCATAATAATGGCCGGCGGAGTCGGCTCCCGCTTCTGGCCCATAAGCAGGACCGACAGGCCGAAACAGTTCCTGGATCTCACTTCGGACGGGACTTCGCTGCTAAGACTCACCTACGAGAGGACCCGCGACCTGGTCCCGGACGAAAACATCTATGTGGTGAGCCTTGACCGCTACCACGAGCTCGTCAGGGAGAACCTTCCCGAACTCAGGGAGGAGAACCTGCTGCTCGAACCGTATAACCGCGACACGGCCCCGTGTCTCGCCTTCGCCGTATATACCATACTCAAGAGAGACCCTCTCGCCGTATGTCTCGTGATGCCCTCGGACCAGATGATAGGCAACCACGAGGAGTTCAACCGCATCATAGCCAACGCGTTCTCGTATGCCGCAGGCACAGACGCCCTGATAACGATAGGAGTGGTGCCCACCAGGCCGGACACCAACTTCGGCTATATACAGATGATGGAGGACGGCAGGGGCGGCGACAGGCCGGTGAAGGTGAAGACCTTCACGGAGAAGCCGGACGAGGAACTGGCGAAGGTGTTCATCGACACGGGAGAGTTCCTGTGGAACACGGGTATCTTCATCTGGAAGGCCTCCGAGATCAAGAAGGAGCTAGAGCAGCACATGCCGGAGATCACCAGGCTCTGGGAGGGCTGGCAGGAGATGCTCGGCTCCGACGCGCAGAAGCAGTTCCTCGAAAGGATATATACCGACATGCCCAAGGCATCGATAGACTACGCCCTAATGGAGAGGACGCACAACGCCTGGGTATACCCGGCGAAGTTCACCTGGGCCGACATAGGCAACTGGGATTCGCTCTACGACTACCTCTCCACACACGACAGCGACGGCAACGCAATGAGCATACGCGAGAAGAGCCTCGTCAGCGAATGCCGCAACAACATAGTCTACTGCGACAAGCCCGGGAAGCTGCTCGCCCTGCGGGGGCTCGAAGACTTCATCGTCATCAATACGCCCGACGTGCTGATGATCTGCCCCAGGGACGTGGCGAAGCTCAAGGAATTCCTGTCGCAGCTGGCGATGCCGGAGTTTGAGGAATACAGATAGTACGACATGGATTACCAGAGGCTTTTCGCTCAGGACGTGCACAACTTCATGCGCTCCCCCGTCAGGGACATATTCAGGAAGGTAGACCTGAATTCGATATATTCGTTCGCCGGAGGCTATCCCGACCCGGCCACCTTCCCGATAGGGGAAATCCGGAAGATCTGCGACGGAGTGCTCGAAAGATACGGCGCCCGCGCGCTGCAGTACGGCGCGACCCAGGGGCTCACAGAACTGAGGGAAGTCCTCTCGCAAAGGTATTCCGTCCCGGTGGACAACATCCAGATCGTGACCTCCTCCCAGCAGGGCATAGACGTATGCACCAGGATACTCGCCGACCCGTCCGACGTGATACTCACCTCCAATCCGACCTACCTCGGGGCGCTGCAGTCGTTCAAGTCGTACAGGGCCGATGTCATAGCCCTGGACAGCTTCGATGAAGAGAGCTGCGGAGTCAGGGCCGCCACGCTCGACAGGGCGAAGTTCTGCTATGTGATACCCGACTTCCAGAACCCCACCGGGCAGACCATGAGCCTGGACGAGAGGAAGGCCCTGGTGGAGATGTCGCGCCGCCACGGTTTCCTGATAGTAGAGGACAGCCCCTACAGGGAACTGAGGTATTCCGGCAGCCCCGTCCCCACGATATACTCCCTCGCACCCGAAAGGACGCTGCACCTCGGATCCTTCTCGAAGATCTTCGCCCCGGGATTCAGGCTCGGCTGGATTTTCGGACCGCAGGAAGTGCTCGACAAGATATATGTGTGCAAGCAGGCCCTCGACCTGTGCCCGCCCGTTCTCAACCAGTACATAGCCGCCGGATTCATGGGCAGCGGCGCGCTCGACAGGAACCTCGCGAAGAGCATCGCATACTACCGCGACAAGAGGGACTACATGCTCTCGCTGCTTGAAAGGCACATGCCCTCCGGAGTGAGCTGGACACATCCCGAAGGGGGACTGTTCCTGTTTCTCACGCTACCGGAGGGCATCGATACCGTACAGCTGTACGAGCGGGCACTCGCTGCCGGGGTCGCCTATGTCGCAGGCTCCTTCTTCTATATCGACGGGAGCCGCCGCAACACCATGCGCCTCAACTTCTCCTTCCTCGACAAGTCGAGGATGGAGGAAGGGGTAAGGCTGCTCTCCGGCCTGCTCTGACCTGCTCTCGGGCCTCCCGTACAAGGCGCCATGCCGCGGAAAGCCCGAACATCATCCTATTCGTCAGAACTGTGGCGGATGTCGAGATATGCCCTCTCTGAATCGAGACATATCCTGTAGATGACTTCGCCCGTGGCGTATCTCACGGTCAGCGTCTCTCCTTCTGCGGGACGTCCGTTGTCCTCGAGGTAGCTTATGGCGTTCTGCGCGGTCTTGAGGTCTTCGTCGGACTCCTCGGAAACCAGCTTGGCGCTCGAGAAGGTACCGAGGTCGAGCTTCTCATCGGCGTTCTGCACATAGCTCTTCCAGAATTCCTCCCAGGCCTCCGGAGTCGAAGCCGACACAGGGGTCACGTCTATGTTCAGCACCTCGTCGGAATCGGGGTCGCCACAGATGACGAAGTTCACGGGATTGCCGAGCACGTCGAAGGCGTCGTCGAGGGTGACGGTCTTTATCTTGTCCTCGTAGACCACAGTAGAGGTTATGAAGTTCTCGTTGAGGACACTTTCGTACTTGCTGTATATTATCGAAGGCGCAGTATCGTAGTGTACGACGTTGCGGCTCGCAGAGAGCAGTATGCCGCCCGTCCCGTTGTCAAGCAGGGGAACGGCTATGACCTCGCCGGGTATACAGTCGTATATCGCGCAGGCGAATATGCTGTCGTAACCGTCACCGGAGAGCAGCTCCTCCAGGGCCTCCAAACTACCGAGCTCTCCGAGATCGTCGAGCTCGCGGCCGTTGCCGCCCTGGATATAGGTACGGTACTTGGCCTTGACGAAGTCACCGAGAGATGAGACCGCAGGCTCGGAAGTGAAGTGCTCCCAGAGCTTCGTGCCGTTGGACGAATAGTCCACGGGCTGGGCGAGGACCTTGCTTACGTTGCCGTCATAGTCGCTGGTGACGAATATGTTGAGATGCATCGGAGCGCCGTTCACCTCACACTCCCCGCTCATGGTCACGACACCGTCACCCGTACCGAAGATATACTTGTCGTTCTCCTGCACGAACTGCGCGAACGGAGTGCCGACAGCCTTGGCGAACTGCTCGACATCGAAGTCGGCCCTATACACCGGTTCGTCTCCGTGTCTGTTGCACGAGACGAATACGGCCGCAATGAGCATCAGTGATGATGCAATGGATAATCTGGTGGTTTTCATATCAATTGTCCTGTTTATCGGTTTATACTTTACTTTTTCAAACTATCTTCTCTGCCGGGCCGGTCAGGTGCACGCCGGAAAAACGCCTGCGTCCACTGGCGTCGGAATCCATGCGGAAATCCACGCGCAGGCTGTCCTTCCGGGCATGTACGTCTATCACGTACTCCCCTGCAGCACTTTCAGCCGCAAGCACGGAAGCTATGGCGGAGGCGACTATTCCCGTACCGCAGGCGAGGGTCTCGGCCTCTACGCCCTTCTCGAAGGTACGCACTTTCAGCGAGCCGTCGGGCAGCCTCTGCACGAAGTCTGCGTTCACTCCGGCAGGAGCGAAGGCCTCGTGACGGCGGTAGAAGGCTCCGAGTGTCTCTACGTCGAGCGCGTCGACGTCGTCCCCGAACAGCACGAAATGCCTCGTGCCCGTGTCGAGGAACCAGCCGCCCAGCACCGGACGGTAGTCGTCGACATCCTTCATTCCGAGGCAGACTGACGCAAGATTTCCCACACGGGAGAGTATACGCGCAGTATGCAGGCCGTCGGGGGCCTCGAAGACAAGGGTGTCTCCGCCGTCACGGGGACGGATGCCGAGGCTGTCGGCGAACGCGGCTATGCAGCGGCCGCCGTTGCCGCACATCATTCCGGACGAGCCGTCTGGATTGAAGAACTCCATTCTGAAATCGCTGCTTTCCGAGGATGAGAGTATCATAAGCCCGTCAGCTCCGACAGTACCGTCGGGCGCGGTGAAGCCGCCCTTCCTGGAGCAGAGTTCCCTCACCCTGCCCGGGTCGCGGTACGCCGGTACATCGACGCTGCGCCCGTCCAATACGATGAAGTCGTTGCCGGCGCCGGAGTATTTTTCGAGTTTCACATCCATAGTCCCGGCACCTACCTGAGCATATCTTCGAGCGTGACGGAACCTGCGGTCTTGTCGTCACGGTATTTCACTATCACGGGGCAGTACAGCGATACCCCCGAGCCTGCTGCCGGACCCCTGGAGAGAGGCTTGCTGCCGGAAACGACGACCGCTCCCTCGGGAACCACCACCCTTCCGTCGGCGTTCCTGTCGAGGAACTCTCCGCGGGTGGCGTCGAATATCGCGGTGGAAGAAGTGATTATCACCCCTGAGGCGATCACCGCCCTCTCGCGTACTATCGTCCCTTCGTAGATGCCGCAGTTGCCGCCTATGAATGCGCCGTCCTCGACTATCGTCGGCATCGCGCCGGCGGGCTCGAGCACGCCGCCTATCTGGGTTGCCGCAGAGATATGGATATGCTTTCCTATCTGGGCGCAGGAGCCTATCGTGACATGGCTGTCGACCATGGTGCCCTCGTCGACGAACGCGCCGGCGTTGATATACGAGGGAGGCATGACTATCGCCCCGGGAGCCACATACGCTCCCCTCCTAACGGAGCTGCCACCGGGAACTATGCGCACTCCGTCCCCGAGGCCGAAACGCCTCGGAGGAAAGGTATCCTTGTCGAAGAACGGGAAGCGCCCCTCGCTCATGTCGCACATCTTTCCGAGCCTGAATCCTGCGAGTATCACCTCCTTGACCCAGGAGTTCACCTTCCAGACGCCGTCCACCTTCTCGGCGACGCGCAGCTGCCCGGTCTCCAGGGCAGACATCACCTCGTCAAACTTCTCAAGACTTATTTCCATAGCTGTGCAAGTATTTCATCCATAAGGGCGACCGTACTTTCGGACGCGCTGCTGAGAGGCAGGCGTACCTCGCTGCGCATCAGTCCCATGAGCGAAAGCGCAGCCTTGGCCGGAACGGGATTGGACTCGGCGAAGCAGGCCTTGAACAGAGGGAGCAGCTTCAGGTGCAGGCTCCTGGCCTCGGGAAGGTCGCAGCGCAGCATGGCCGCCGCCATCCGTGTCACCTCCGCGGGGGCTATGTTGGACGCCACGCTGATCACTCCGGACGCGCCTGCCGCCATAAGGGCGAGGGTCATGTCGTCGTCGCCGCTCAGCACGGAGAAGCCCTCGGGTGCAGTCCTGAGGATTTCGCTCACCTGGGCGAAGTTGCCGGAAGCCTCCTTGGTCGCGATGATGCCCGGGCAATCCTCCGCGAGCCTCACGGCGGTCTGTGCGCTCATGTTCGCGCCAGTCCTGCCGGGCACGTTATACATGACTATCGGCAGGGGGCTCCTTTCCGACACCGCCTTGAAATACATGTACTGCCCTTCCTGGGTAGGCTTGTTGTAATAGGGCACCACCACGAGGAAGGCGTCCGCACCGCAGGGGGCGAGCAGGGAGATATTCTCGAGCGTAGCGTCGAGAGAGTTCGAGCCGACTCCCGCGACTATGGGCGTATCGGGAGCGAGTTCGCGCGTCATGCGCAGCAGGCGCGTCTTCTCGTCAGGGGAAAGCGTAGGGGTCTCCCCTGTCGTGGCCAGGGGCACGAGGAAGTCGACACCCGCCCCGAGCTGCCTGCGCACGAGCCTGCCGTAGGCCTCGTAATCGACCTTTCCGTCGCAGAACGGGGTCACGAGGGCGGTTCCGCAGCCTTTCAACCTGTCTGTCATCATAATATCAGATCTTTAAATTCGTATATCCCTTCGGCACCGTCAGCAAGCTCTGCCGCATATACCGCACCGTCGGCAAAACCCTTGCGGGAGAATGCCTCGTGCGTGAACGAAAGCCTGTCGACCCCGGAGGTAAACTCGGCGGTGTGCGTGCCGGGCACCTCTCCCATGCGCTTCGAGCCTATCTGCGGCGCCACTCCGAGAGTATCTTCGATTATCCTGCCTATGCTCTTGGCCGTACCGCTCGGGGCGTCGAGCTTGTGGATATGGTGTATCTCCTCGACGGAAGGGGTATAGCCCTGCCCCTTGAGCACCTCGCAGGCCCTCTGTACCGCGGCGAAGAAGGCATTGACGCCTATCGAGAAATTGGACGCCCACACGAGAGTCTTCCCTCTCGAGCGGAAAGCCTCGAACACATCCTCCCTGATGTCGTACCAGCCGGTGGTACCGACCACCGCAGCCTTGAACTTGCGCGCGATCTCGGGATAGTTGGCCCTGAACGCGTCCGGGGTCGTGAAATCTATGCAGACGCACCCGGATGCGAGAGCATCGTCGACAGAGCATACGTCATCGGTGGCAAGAGCAAGCTCAATTCCCCTCTCGGCCAGCGAGGCTTCCACCATGTGGCCCATCCTGCCGTATCCGCTTATTATAACTTTCATAAATCCTTATATAGTTTTCCGTGGCCTCCTCGAGGTCGGCCACCTTCACACATTCGTCGTCCCTGTGCGCCACGCATATCGAACCCGGCCCGCAGATGCTCTTGAGAGCGAAGTTCGAGAGGTGCGGGGCGTCGCTTCCGAAACTTACGGGCCTGGAGCGGAAACCCTCGGGTACATGGTATGACAGGGGGGAATCCCCGCCCGACGCCTCGACCACGAGCTCATCGCAGCGCTGCGACTCCATGAACTCCTGCACGGCCGCATCCGAACTGAAGGTCGTGCGGAAGTACAGGCGGCATTCGAGCGAGGGGCTGAGCACATTCTGCGGATTGCCGCTATGCAGCATCCCCACGTTCCAGCTGGTTGCGCCGAGCACGGGGTCTTCTGCAAAGCCCCTGGCTCGGAGCCTGTCCATGAAATCCACGAACATGTCTACCGCGCTGCGCCCAAGTTCGGGATACCCCGAATGGAAGGCCTTGCCCCGGAAACGCAGCCCGTAGGCCTTGGTGCCCTTCGATGCGCTGACCATAAGGTTGTCGGTAGGCTCTCCCACAACCACATACGGGGCCCGGAAGTCAGTCTTCGCAAAAGCCTTGGCCCCGAAAGAGCCGGTCTCCTCCCCGCTGAGCAGCAGCAGGCCGAATCCGTCCCTTCCCGATGCCGCAAGCCTCTCGCAGGCCCTGTACATCGAGTATATCTGTCCCTTGGCGTCGCACGCGCCCCTGCCCCGGACATACTCGCCGTCAAAGGACGGCGCGATATAGGGAGGAACCGTATCGACATGCGTGCAGAACACCACCTGCGGTTCTCCCCAGCTCAGAAGCATGTTCAGGCTGCCGTCGCCGACTTCCATTAGCCCGGTCTTCTCCGCCACGAGGACAGAGGCGAGCCAGAGCGAGAAATCCCTTTCGCGCCCGGATGTAGAATCCTTGGAGAGCATCTGCTCCAGCAGTCCGCCTTCAAACATAAGCCTTGTCGCCTTAGAGGAGTATGTCCCTTATTATCCCGGTAGCCGCAAGCCGCACGCCTTCTCCCGCGCCCTTGATTACCAGGGGTGCCGTGTGTTCGCTGCGTACTATGACAACATTTTCCGTGCCGCTGATATGGTAGAACGGACTTTCTTCGCCTACGAGGCGCATGCTTATCTCCGCCCTGTAGCCGAGCCTCGCGGACGGGTCGCGCGTGAGCGAGGCCACGAACCTCTGCCTCCTGCCCATGTTGTCGAGTTCCTCCTCACGTTCGATGAAGCGGGGTTCGTAATCCGAGAGCTTCTTGTAGAACTCGTCCAGGCTGCATCCGAAAAAGTCTTCCGGAAGGAGGGGCGTTATCTTCACGTCGCCCTCCTCGAGCGGCACTCCGGCCTCGCGCGCAAGTATCAGCAGCTTGCGCAGCACATCCCTTCCGCCGAGGTCGGTCCGGGGATCCTTCTCCGTGAGACCCACGTCCTGGGCCTTGCGCAGCAGGGTCGAAAGCGTGTCGGTACGGGGGCCGTCGTAGCCAGTGATCACATAGTTCAGGGTGCAGGAGACCACGGCCTCTATCGATTCTATGGTGTCGCAGCAGTTGGCGCCTCCGGCAAGGTACTCAAGGATGGGGATGGCGTTGCCTACCGTGGTGTCGTAGCGGAAGGAACAGCCGTTCTCCCTGGCCTCGGCCTTGATTGCGGCATATTGTGCATACGGCACAGCCAGGGAACGCCTGTTGGAAGTCACGACATTCATCCCCGCGCGGAAAAGTTCGGGATAGCGCCTGTGCAGGTTGTTGTCGTCGGTGCAGTCAACGAATATCGACTTCCGCAGGGCGCAGGCCACCACGGCGTCCACGAACGCCCCGTCCGCGGCACACTGCCCGGACGAGAGACGCTCCCCGAGTTCCTGTGTGCGGAGGCCGCGCAGGTCTATCGCGAAACGGCGGCTGTCGGAGACGCCCACTATCTTTATCGAACGCCCGAGCCTCGCGGCAACCCGTTCGCGGCTCGACTCTATGAGCCCGGCCAAGGTCTTTCCGACAGCACCGTAGCCGGCTATGAACACCGGAAGTTCCGTAAGGGTGCGGGCCTCGAAGAATTCCCTATGCACTGCGGCCAGGGCCTCGTTCTCGACGAGGGTCCTTACGCTGAAATAGAAGGTCGAGCCCTCTCCCCATATATCGGAAAGAGGTTTGACTCCGGCTTCCGAAAGGGCGGAAAGTATCCTCGCCGCGGCAGTACGGCGGCTTGGAACGCCCTCCCCGACGAGGCACAGCGTCGATGTCCCGTCGCCACCCGCAAGGGAAGTGACGCCCATCCAGCGGTCCGGGCCGCCCGGCACGCAGCCGACAAGCGTCCCGGGATGTCCAGGATCAAAGCTGTCGAGTATGCGTATCGGTATCGAAGCCTGCATGGCCGGCCTTACCGTCGGCGCATAGAGCACCTTCGCTCCCGCCTCGGCAAGCCTCAGGGCCGCCTCGTACGAAATATCCGGAATCGTGACGGCCGAGGGTATCACCTTGGGGTTGGCGGTCATTATTCCCGGGACATCCGTCCATATCTCGACGACGGAGGCGTCGGATCCGGCCGCATACAGAGCCGCGCTGTAGTCGGAACCGCCCCTGCCGAGCGTCGTGGGCCGGCCGTCGGGACCGGAAGCTATGAAACCCGGCGCCACGAAAAGCCTTGTGTCGGGACTATGCGCGATGCGGCGCCTGATATTGGCATAGCTCCTTTCCTCGTCCACGCCGTCTTCCGTGCAGACGATAAGTTCCCGCGAGTCTATCCACTCCGTACGGATTCCTTCGCAGGAGCACTTGCGCGCTATGATCCTGGTAGAGAACAGCTCTCCGAAGCAGACCGCCTCCCCGGCGGGGGCGGCGAGCAGTCCGGATGCCATGGCATCGAGCTCAGCGAGAGCCTGCGCCCTTTCCTGTCCGGTAAAGAGCCTGTTTATTATCGCCGCATGCCTGTCCCTGATCTCGGCCGTGACTGCCCTCCTAAGAGCCGGATCGCTGCAGCGGTCGAGCTCTATGAGCCTGTCGGTGCAGCCGCGCACGGCGGAGCACACGAGGATCATCCTGTCTCTTGAAATCTCGCGGACTATTATGTCGAGGACGGCAGAGATGCGCGTGGCGTCCGCTACGCTACTGCCGCCGAACTTTAGTACCTGCATTGTTACGGTTTTCTCGTTATCCGGGCTCCGAGCGCGTTGAGACGGGTCTCGACATTCTCGTAACCGCGGTCGATCTGTTCTATGTTGTCTATCTGAGAAGTGCCCTTGGCCGACATAGCGGCGAGCAGCATGGCTATTCCGGCACGGATGTCCGGCGAGGTCATCCTTCCCGCCTTCAGGGAAATCTTGTGGTCGTGGCCTATGACCACCGCCCTGTGCGGGTCGCAGAGTATTATCTGCGCTCCCATATCGATGAGCTTGTCGACGAAGAACAGCCTGCTCTCGAACATCTTCTGGTGGATGAGCACGCTGCCCTTGCACTGGGTCGCCACGACCAGCATCACGCTCAGCAGGTCCGGGGTGAGCCCGGGCCAGGGAGCGTCGGCAAGGGTCATTATGGAGCCGTCGATGAAAGACTCTATCTCGTAGCTTTCCTGGGAAGGCACATAGATGTCGTCCCCCTTGCGTTCGAGCTTCACGCCGAGACGGCGGAAGCACTCGGGGATTATCGCGAGATTGTCCCACGAGACGTTCCTTATCGTGAGTTCGCTCCGGGTGATTGCGGCCATACCGATGAAGGAGCCTACCTCTATCATATCGGGCAGCACCCTGTGCGAGGCCCCGTGCAGTTCCTTCACGCCGGTTATAGAGAGCAGGTTGGAGCCAATGCCCTCTATCTTCGCGCCCATGCCCACGAGCATGCGGCAGAGCTGCTGCACATAGGGTTCGCAGGCGGCGTTGTAGATAGTGGTCTTTCCCTCCGTGAGGACGGAGGCCATGACGATGTTGGCCGTTCCAGTCACGGAAGCCTCGTCGAGAAGCATGTAACAGCCCTTCATCGAGCGGCCTCCGTAGAGGTTGTATGCCCTCTTGTCCGTATCGTAGGCGCAGGTGGCGCCGAGCTTCATGAAGCCGGCGATATGGGTATCCACCCTGCGGCGGCCTATCTTGTCTCCTCCCGGCTTGGGGAAATACGCCTGGCCGAAACGGGCGAGCACAGGGCCGGTTATCATCACCGAGCCGCGCAGCTGCGCACAGCGTCGCACGAAATCCGCGCTGCGTATGTACATCTCGTTGATATGTCTTGCCATAAAGACATATTCGCCTTTCGCAGGGCGGCTCACTGCCACGCCCATAGCCTTGAGCAGGTCGATGAGGTTGAGTATGTCGGTAATCTCCGGGACGTTCGAAATCCTTACCGGCTCCGACGTGAGGAGCGTCGCACAGATCACCTCGAGCGCCTCGTTCTTGGCTCCCTGGGGCTCTATCTCCCCGCTGAGACGGTATCCTCCCTCTATGACGAATGAACTCATATATGCTCCACTTCCGGTTCAAGGACGATGCCGTAGCGCTCCCTGACCGTATCTACGATTTTAGTTTCCAAACCCAGTATGTCCTCCGGCGATGCGTCCCCGCTGAGGTTGACTATCACCAGAGGCTGCCTTTCATATACGGCCGCTCCGCCCACGGAAACTCCCTTCAGGCCGCAGCTGTCGATCAGATATGCCGCAGGCACCTTGACCCTCCCGTCGGGCAGGTCGTAATGCGGAGCCGAACCGTCGGGGCTGATACGGGCGAAGGTCCCTGCGTCCACGACCGGATTCTTGAAGAAGCTCCCGGCGCTGCCGATTTCGGCAGGATCGGGAAGCTTTCCGCGCCGCAGCTTCATCACGGCCTCGCGGACTTCCCCGGGGGTCTCCGGCACCTTTCCGCCGAGAGCCTCCGAAACGCCCTTGTATCCCGTCTTCGGAACAGGCTTGCGGCTCAGCCGGAAGAGCACGCTCGTAACCACATAGCGGCCCTTGTTCTCAGGCTCCTTGAACATGGACGTGCGGTAGCCGTAACGGCATTCCGCCCTGGTGAACTTCACCTTCTTCCTCTCCTTGAGGTCGAAGCAGACCACGCCCGAGACTATATCCGCGACCTCGGCTCCGTAGGCGCCTATGTTCTGCACTGCGGCAGCACCCACCTCGCCGGGAATCATCGAAAGGTTCTCGGTTCCCCAGAGTCCGTGGCGGCAGGCCTCGGCGACGAAGCTGTCGAAGTTCACTCCGGCGCCCACGATTACGGGCACCTCGTCGAGACCGATGTCCACATACTTGATGAACTCGATGTTCGAGTGCAGCACCGTTCCCGGGAAGTCTCCCGTGAAAAGCAGGTTGCTCCCCTCCCCGATATGGAGCAGGGGCCGGGGCAGCCTGTCGAAGTTGAGCCCCGCGAGCTCGGCGACATTCTCATATTCGACGAAACACTCGCAGCGCACCTTCATGCGGAAGGTGTTCTGCCCTCCGAGGTCGTATTTGAGCTTAATTCTCACCCTGCTGCCTGAATGTGGATTCAAGCCAGAGCTCCTTCATCTGAGAATCGTCGATCCTTGACGGAGAATCTATCATCACGTCCCTTCCCTGGTTGTTCTTGGGGAATGCGATGTAGTCCCTTATGGTCTCCTGTCCGCCGAACAGGGCGCAGACGCGGTCGAACCCGAACGCGAGTCCTCCGTGGGGCGGCGCTCCATACTTGAACGCGTTTATTATGAATCCGAACTTGTATTCGGCGTCTTCCCTGCTTATGCCCAGCACCTCGAACATGCGGCTCTGCATCGCGGCGTCGTGTATCCTTATCGAGCCTCCGCCCAGTTCGGTGCCGTTGAGCACGAAGTCATACGCGTTGGCGCACACCCGCTCGAGATCCTCCTTCCTGTCGGAATAGAACCACTGCTCGTGCTCGGGCTTGGGAGCCGTGAACGGATGGTGCATGGCATAGAACCTGCCGTCCTCCTCGCTCCACTCCAGAAGGGGGAAGTCCACCACCCACAGGGGAGCAAACTCGTGGGGATTGCGGAGTCCCAGCCGGTTGCCCATCTCTATACGGAGCACCCCGAGCATGGTCTGGGCCTTGCGCCTGGCTCCGCAGAGCACGAGCAGCAGGTCGCCGTCATGCGCCCCGCAACGCTCCGCCACTGCACGCAGCTCATCTGTGGAGTAGAACTTGTCCACGCTGCTCTTGACGCTGCCGTCGGTGTTCAGCCTAACATAGACCAGACCCTTGGCGCCCACCTGGGGACGCTTGACCCATTCGGTGAGCTCATCGAGCTGCTTGCGGGTGTAGCCGGCACAGCCCGGCACGGCTATCGCCCCGACATAGGGGGCATCGTCGAACACTCCGAAGCCGTGTCCCCTGACCATGTCGGTGATTTCGCATATCTCCATTCCGAAGCGGATGTCCGGCTTGTCTGAGCCGTACCTGTCCATGGCGTCGTACCAGCTCATCCTCGGCAGCGGGTCGGGAATCTCCACCCCGAGGGCGTTGCGGAACATCTGCCTCATCATGCCCTCGAATATGTTCAGCACATCCTCCTGCTCCACGAAGCTCATCTCGCAGTCTATCTGGGTGAACTCGGGCTGGCGGTCTGCACGCAGGTCCTCGTCGCGGAAGCACCTGACTATCTGGAAGTAGCGGTCGTACCCGGCCACCATAAGCAGCTGCTTGAAGGTCTGGGGAGACTGGGGCAGGGCGTAGAAAGTGCCGGGATTCATCCTCGAGGGCACCACGAAGTCGCGCGCTCCCTCGGGAGTGGACTTGATGAGGTACGGCGTCTCTATCTCCATGAAGCCCTGCGCGTCGAGGTAGCTGCGCACCTCCTGGGCAAGCCTGTGCCTGAGCGCGAGCGCCCTCTGCAGAGGGGGACGGCGCAGGTCGAGATAGCGGTACTTCGCCCTGAGGTCCTCGCCGCCGTCGCTCTCCTCCTCGATCGTGAACGGAGGCACTGCGGACTTGTTGAGTATGTCTATGCCCTCGAGCCTTATCTCTATCTCGCCCGTAGGCATCTTGGGATTCTTGCTGGTACGCTCCACGACCTCGCCGCGCGCCCGGATCACATATTCCCTGCCGAGCGAGGCGGCCGTCTGCACGAGTTCGGGGGCGGCGTCGCTCTCGACCACGAGCTGCGTGATGCCGTAGCGGTCGCGCAGGTCGATGAAGGTCATGCCGCCGAGCTTGCGGGATTTCTGCACCCATCCCGCGAGGGTGACTTTCTTTCCTTTGTCGGCAAGGCGGAGCCCGCCGCAAGTGTCTGTTCTGTACATATTGAACGTTATGATTTTTCCAAACAGCAAAGATATGAATTTATTCCGTACTTTTGCCCGGGACAACTACTTTTGGAAACATGTACTACATCTCAAAGAAATTCGAAATCGCAGCCGCGCACCACCTCGCCCTCGACTACGGGAGCAAGTGCTCCAGGCTGCACGGACACAACTACGCCGTGGAGGTCTTCTGCCGTGCCGGAGAACTCGACCGCAACGGCATGGTGACCGACTTCAGGCTCATAAAGGAAAGGGTATGCGACGTGCTCGACCACAAGGACCTCAACGAGGTGCTGCCATTCAACCCCACCTCGGAGAACCTCGCCCGGTGGATATGCGAACAGATTCCCAACTGCTACAAGGTCAGCGTCGAGGAGACCACGGGCAACAGGGCCGTCTATGTAAAGGACTGAAACATGTACAGGGTAAGGAAGACAATGGAGATAAGCGCCGCGCACAGCCTCTCGTTCAAGGCGGCGGGCGTCGACGAGCCGGTGCACGGGCACAACTGGAAGATCACGGTATTCTGCCGCAGCGAAAGCCTCGACGAGGACGGACTCGTCGTCGACTTCATGGCGATAGAGAAATTCCTCCTCGACAGCCTCGACCACCGCAACCTCAACGAGGTGCTGCCCTGCAACCCTTCGACCGAGAACCTCGCCCGGTGGATATGCGAGCATGTGGACAAGTGCTACCGCGTCGACGTCGAGGAATATTCCGGAGCCGAGGCAAGCTACGAAAGGCCGTGAAGAGGGTCGCGATAATAGGCGGAGGAGCCGCCGGATGCTTCTGTTCCGTGCTGGCAAGGCGGAGACACCCCGACTGGCAGGTCTCCGTATACGAAGCCGGCGCCAGACCGATGGCGAAGCTCGCCGTGACGGGCGGAGGCAGGTGCAACCTGACCAACAGCTTCGCCTCTGTACGGAAACTCGCGGACGCATATCCGAGAGGTGCGGCCCTGATGAGAAATGCCCTGCGTGCGTTCAGCCAGGACGACACCATGGCCTGGTTCGAAAGGGAGGGCGTGAGGCTCACCGTCCAGCCAGACGGCTGCGTGTTTCCGGAAAGCCAGGACGCGATGCAGATAGTACGCACGCTGTCACGCCTGATGCAGGACACGGGAGTCATCCTGCACTGCGGGAAAAAGGCCTGCGGCATCACGCCGGCAGAAGGCTCCGGACTGCTGGTAAGATTCAGCTCAGGCGAGAGTATACCCGCAGACAGGGTCGTGCTCTGCTGCGGCGGCACGTCTCGCGCCGCGCTCGAGGCCATGCTTCCGGAAGGGCAGCCGGTGACCGACACCCTCCCCTCCCTTTTCACGCTCAGGCTCGACGACGCGCCGCTCAGGAGCCTGATGGGCACCGTCGTGGAGAACACCGCGCTGAGACTCGAAGGCACAGACATAGCCTCTGAAGGTACGCTGCTCGTCACCGACTGGGGCGTTAGCGGCCCCGCCACGCTCAGGCTCTCGTCATACGCCGCGAAAGAGCTCGCCCGAATGCAGTACAGGGGCACGCTGCTCATAGGCTGGACGGGACAGGACGAAGCCGCGACGAGGGAACTGGTGTACTCCCTCGCAGGTTCCGCCGGCAGGAAGACCCTCGGCGGAGCCCGTCCCGACGGGCTGAGCGACAGGCTGTGGCGGCACATACTCGCAAGGGCAGGAGCAGATTCCGGCAGGAAATGGGCCGAGACCGGGCGCAGGCAGCTATCGGACATCTGCCGCGTGCTCACGCGTGACGCCTACCCTATCTGCGGCCGTGCACGCTTCAAGGAAGAGTTCGTCACCTGCGGAGGGGTGAGCCTCGAGGGAGTCGCCGCCCGAAGTCTCGAGAGCAAGGTGTGCCCGGGCCTGTTCTTCGCAGGAGAGGCCCTCGACATAGACGCCGTCACCGGAGGCTTCAACCTCCAGGCGGCCTGGTCCACCGCATGGAGGGTCGCGGAGCATCTGTGATTTTTTTCATATCTTTGCGGATGCCGGCAGTGATGAGCCGGCAGTTTTACTAAAACCTATCCATAATGAAGAGTACACTGAAAGAAATCTGTGCTCAGTACACAGAGCCTCAGCAGATCGAGGCAATGGGCATCTACCCGTATTACCGCCCCATCTCTTCAGGACAAGACCCGGTAGTCACCATGGCTGACGGACGCAAAGTCATGATGTTCGGCTCCAACTCCTACCTCGGCCTGTCCGATGATCCCCGCCTCAAGGAGGCCGCAATCGCCGCGATACGCAAATACGGCACCAGCTGCTCGGGAAGCCGCTTCCTCAACGGAACGCTCGACATCCACGAAGAGCTGGAGGAGAAGCTCGCAAGATTCGTAGGCAAGGACGCCGCAGTCACATACAGCACCGGATTCCAGGTCAACCTCGGAGTGGTCAGCAGCCTCGGTTTCCACGGAGGCTACACTTTCCTCGACGCGCTCGACCACGCCTGCATCATCGACGGCAGCCGTCTCGGATTCGCCGATGTCAGGAAGTTCTCACACAACGACATGGCCGACCTCGAAAAGAAGCTCTCGATGACCCCCGCCGACGCGCCCAAGCTCATAGTGGTCGACGGAGTCTACTCCATGGAGGGCGACATTGCCCCGCTGCCGGATATGGTCTGCCTCGCAGAGAAATACGGGGCGTCTATCATGGTCGACGACGCGCATGGACTCGGAGTCATAGGTGAGAACGGCTCAGGCACCGCCAGCCACTACGGGCTCACCGACAAGGTGGACCTCATAATGGGCACCTTCTCCAAGAGCTTCGGCTCCCTCGGAGGCTTCATCGCCGGAAGCAGGGAGGTCATCAACTTCCTCAAGCACCGCTCCCGCACCCTGATATTCAGCGCCTCCATGACCCCGGCCTCGGTAGCCGCAGCATCAAAGGCACTGGACATCATGATAGAGGAGCCAGGGCGCAGGGACCACCTCTGGATGATAACCCGCCACGCCCAGCAGGCCTTCAGGGACAACGGCTTCGACATAGGCCGCACCCAGTCGCCCATAATCCCCCTTTTCGTGCGCGACACGATCAAGGCCATGAAGATAGTACGCAAGGCCTACGAGGACGGCATATTCATCACCCCGGTAATTGCGCCGGCGGTACCCGAGAACGATGTGCTGATACGATTCGCGCTGATGGCCACACACAGCATAGAACAGGTCGACGAGGCGGTGGAGAAGCTCACGCGCATATTCAAGACAGAAGGGGTCATAGCATAACGGAAAGGATATGGTAATTCTTATCACAGGTATCTCCTCCGGCTTCGGCAAGGCGATGGCCGAGGCCCTGAGCGCCGAGGGGCACAAGGTCTACGGGACGCACCGCCACGCACGGGAGTTCATCCCCGGGGTGGAGTACATCAAGGCCGACGCGACCGACGAGGTACAGGTCGAGGCCGCCGTCCGCCGCGTGACAGACGCAGAGGGCAGGATAGACGTGTTCATCAACAACGCCGGTATGGGCATAGGCGGGCCGCTGGAGTTCAGCAGCCTCGAAGATGCCCGCACCCAGATGGACGTCAACTGGATGGGCATGGTGAGGTTCCTGCACCACATCGTACCCCTGATGCGCCGCCAGCACGGGGGAAAGATCATCTGCATCAGCTCGATAGGAGGGCTTATGGGACTGCCGTACCAGGGACTGTACTCAGCCTCGAAGTTCGCGATCGAAGGCTACTGCGAGGCCCTGAGGCTCGAGCTGCAGGACTTCGGAATCAAGGTGGTGGTGATAGAGCCCGGCGACTTCTCGACCAACTTCACCGCCACGCGCAAGTGCGTCGACACGCCCGAGGCAAGACAGGCCTACCCTTCCTTCGACCGCTCGATGCGGAGCATAGAGAAAGACGAGAGGAACGGGATGAAGCCGGAAGCCCTTGCACGGAAGATATGCCGCATAGCCGCAGCGAAGAACCCGCGATACACCTACATCATCGCCTCGCCCCTGCAGAAGCTCGCCGTGCTGGCGAAGACCCTACTGCCCCCGAGGCTGTTCGCCAGGGTACTCTCGCTCTACTACAGGCTCTAAGCCCTGCGCGGACGGCGATGCAGCGCGAACGCGGGAAGATAGAATATCAGCGCGATGACGGAGAACACAAGGCCCGTTATCGTGCCTATCGCGAAGTCGAACCAGAAGACCTCCGAGGGACCGTCGAAAAGGAAGGGGACAAGACCCATTATCGATGACAGTATGGTCAGCGATATGGGGATTATCTTCCTGTTGAAGGCCTTGATGTAAGCCCTCAGCTGCAGCTGCATTGCCCTGCCGGAATCCATACCCGGCAGCAGCATTCCGCCTGCCGTATCCTTGAAGCCCCTCTCGCCGAGCATGGCAGACACGAGGTAGATGCCGGCGTTGACCGTGATGCCGCTGAGCATCACGAAGGCGGCGAACCCGCCCTTGTCGAAGGAGAAGTCGCTCAGGCCGAACACGAGGAACACGCCTATGAACGACACGGGAATCAGCAGTATTATGGAGAACGGATAGCGCAGGGAATTGAAATGCACCGCGCAGAGCACGAAGATTGCGGCTATCACCAGCAGGATAAGCGCGGCATACTTGTCCTGGTTCTCGTAGAACCAACCTCCCGACTCGCCCTCTGCCGTATAGCCGAGCGGCAGCACGGAGCCGTTCATCCAGTCCACAGTCTCCTCGGAAAAGGTGCGTCGCATCTGCTCCGGCCCGACGAAATTATAGCGCACGTCGACCGAGTAGGACTGGTCTTCCTTGTTTATCGACAGTGACGTCCTCTCCTTGCGTATACTGCCTATCTCCGAGAGTTTCATCTTGCCATCGCCGCTCTGCACGGCGACATTCTCGACATGCCAGAGATCCATCTCATCCTTTGCCGAAGACTCTATGCGCACGCCGACATACTCTCCTCCATACGGTATCGACCCTACGGAGGCATCGTACAGGGGCGAATACAGCGAGGAGTAATATTCATAGGGGCTGATTCCCACGGCCGTGAGCGCCTCGAAGTCGTAGCCGACATTGAACTCGCTCTGCGGACGGTCGTAGCCGCTCGCCCATATTTCCGGGTCGGACACTCTCCTGTTGGCCCGCATGTGCCCTATCATCGTCTCCGCATAGGAAATAAGCCTGTCGTAGTTATAGCCGCTGAGGGTGATGCCGTAATACGCGAAGTCCGTGTTGACCCTGTTGCTGAAGCCCCGGTCGTCGATGCCGTAGACTGTCCAGTTGGCTCCGCCGAAGCTTGCCGCCATCACTATCACGTCGCCCTTTATCATCGACGGCAGGGCCGTACCCTCCACCTCGGGCTTGAAATACACACGTATGGTTCCGTCGGTGGCGGAGTATATCTCCGTCTCGAAGGTCTCTATTTCGTCTACCGAACTCAGGTAGTTCTCCATGCTGCGCATCACTTCGTCGAGCTGCTGCACGGTGCAGCCCTCGGGCATTCCGGCCGAAACCGTAAGGCAGGGCCGCTCAGGCTCGCGGTAGAAGTCCGACCGCTCCATAGCCTTGTGGAACAGCGCAAAACTCGTCCCGAGCACATTGTCTATGACCTTGCGGTTGTCGGCATAGGGTTTCCACGAGATATCTTCGGGAAGCAGGCAGGTAGGGATGCCGAACGAGGCGACGAGCAGCAGCGCAAGCACCCAGCGGTGCGAAAGCGCCCAGCGCAGGTAGGAGGAATAGCGGGAATTCCAGCGGACGATGCGGCGCAGCCTGCGCACATAGGCCGTCCCGGAAGTGTCGTAACGGACGGGAATATAGTCCAGCAAGGCCGGGATGAACAGATACGACACGAGCAGAGACACGCACAGGTTGATGACTATCGCAAGAGAGAACTCCACGAGGCTCGTCCGTTCCGACTCGGGCAGCAGGAATATCGCAAGCAGCGAGGCCACCGTAGTGAGCACCGCGCTCAGCAGGGCCGGGAACACGCTGCGGTCGTGGTGCCGAGAGTAGTGGTCCACCATGACTATGGTGTTGTCGATTATGATTCCGAGCGACACCGTCACTCCGGCGAGGGTGTAGATATGTATCTCCAGGCCGACTATCCAGTACAGGCAGACGGCTATCAGTATGTCGACGGCGAGGGATATCGCGACGAGCAGCATATAGCGCCACGAACGGTTGGCGATGAACGCGAACACGAGCAGCAGGAGCAGGCAGAGCAGGGTGCGGACATATATCTTGTGCAGTTCCGTCCCGATGTATTCGGAGGAGTCGTAGTTCACCGCGACCGAAATCTCCTCCGGGAAAGACGGCTCCAGGCCGGCTATCACCGACTTGACCTCGTCAACCACCGACAGCAGGTTCGCGTCCGGACTCACACCGACCGAGAGCGTCAGCGTGTTGAGCCCGTTGATACGGAAATAGCTCGATGGCAGCGACTCCTGATAGCGCATGGAGGCTATGTCGCCGAGCCTGACTATCCGTCCGCCTACGTTCTTCACGGGAGTCATGCCCATGTCGCCCTCCGAAAGGCTGGCGAGCCTCACGGCATAGCGGCTGCTGCCCGAGGAGACCATGCCGAGCATCTGCTCGCCGTAACGGGCGGCGAAGGCTGAGGCTATGTCGTCGGCCGTGATGCCGAGGGAGGAAGCCTTGTCATAGTCGAACTCTATCACCCACTCATAGGGCGTATAGCCGTTGAAACTCACGTCCGCGACCCCTTCCACGGCCGACAGCGGATAGATCAGACGGTCCTCGACGAACGAAGCTATCTCCTTGGACGGCAGGCTGCTAAGGATATTGAACGAAACGGCGGTCTGGGCGCGCTGTCCGGAGACTCCAACCGAAATCGCCGGATACGAACAGCCGTCCGGCAGGGAAGGGTAGATGTTGCGTATGTTGGAGGCCATCTCGAAGCGCACCGACTGGAGATCGGTCCTGCGTCCGAACTCGAGGGTTATCGAACCCTCTCCGTTGCGGGACACCGACGATACGGAGCGGCAGCCCCTGATATTGGAGAGCACGCCCTCGAGCAGGGATGTGACCTCCGACTCGACCACCCGCGAGGAGGCTCCGGGATACGAGAACGACACGCTGACCTCGCGCGAAGGCGACGACGGGGTATACTGCACCTTGAGCATGGAGAACCCGGCCGCTCCCACGATGGCCGTGACCGCCATCAGAAGAAGCACCGAGAACGAAGATATGCCCCGCTTCCCCTCCATCTTCCGTCAACTGGATTTCCTGCGTTTCTTATATATCACCGAATACAGCGCAGGCACATAGAACAGGCTTATCACCGTACCTGCCGTAAGGCCTGCGATTATCACGAGCGCCATAGGATACTGGAGGTCGTCGCCTATGGTGCCCCGGCTGAGGAACGGAGCCACCGACAGTATGGTCGTCAGGGTGGTCATTATTATCGCCTTTAGCCTGCGGTGTCCGGCCTCGTGGATGGCGTCATCGATCTCCCAGCCTTCCTTCACGAGCCGGTTTATGGTGTCGATCTTGAGTATGGAGTCGTTGATGACTATACCGCATACCACTACGATTCCTATCAGCGACATTATGTTGATGCTCGTGCCCGTAAGCCACAGCACCACGAGGCTGAACGCCAGGTCTATGACTATCTCCGAAAGGATTATCACAGGCTGGACGAGCGACTCGAACTGCGAGGCCAGTATGAGGAAGAGCATCGCGAGCGCTATGAGCAGCACGAACACCATCTGTCTCATCATCTGCGCGTTGGAGAAATACGCCCCCGAGAAGCCCACGTCGAATCCCGGGTGCTCCGACACGACATCCCTGACCGTGGCCATCGTCTCCGGCACGTCCGAAGAGGGAATGTCGAGGGACAGAGGGTAGTACTGCCCTTCCTCGCCGGAAACTATGGTCTTGAAGTCCTCGTCGAAAGTCTGGCGGAGCAGCGACTTGAGGGGTATGGAATATGCCTGCCTGCCGTCTGAGGCCGGCTTGTCTATCACCGCATGCTCGAAGAGGTCTTCCATCTCCACCATATCGGTACCGAGCACCACGGGAACGGAACGGCCGCCCTGCACGATCTCGAACACCCTGTTGCCGTTCAGGCTGCTGTGCAGCACCGACACGAGCTCGCTGCGGCTGACCCCGTACAGGCTCATAAGCTCGGGGTCGCTGACATACAGCACGTCCTGCTTCACTGATATGGGAGGCAGGCCGATTCGGGGCAGGGCGGCCGACAGGTCGCCGAGCAGCGGCTGCAGGGAGGACGGGGTGAGCACCGTTCCAGAGCCCGGCCGTATCCTTGCCGTCAGTTCAGCCTCGGTGTCGGAGAACACCATGTCGAAGATATTGCCCGAAGTGCTGAAGCCGAACACCGCATCCGGCCAGGTGCCGCCTATAAGGGACGCGAATTCCCGCTTCATGGCTTCGAGCGTCCGCGCATCGGCACACTTGAAATAGACGCTGGCCTCGTTGGAGGCGAGATCGCCGCTATGGCTGAGCACGAACTGCTGCACTCCCACCATAGAGCTTATCTGCGAGCAGCGCTCCGAGGCGAAGTCTTCCAGGGCGATTATACGGTTCCTGTTCTCGTCTATGGAGATATGTTCGTTCCAGTCGATGTCGAGGACGGCGTCGGAATAGCTGATGGGCGGCAGCTTGGACTTGGGCATGAAGGAGACGCAGACCGCGACTATCACCGCGCTCGCGAGGGGCACTCCCCACGAGAGCCAGCGGTGACGCAGGAAGAAGTTGACTCCCCCGTCATACACGCGCAGCGCCCCGCCGAAGCTCAGCTTCTCGAGGAAACGGTTGGGGGTGAAACGCCCGAAGCGCCTGTACGACACCCAGTAGTAGACAGGCAGCAGGATCACCGTCACGAGGTACGACACGAGCAGCAGCACCGTCACGGTGATCGCCTGGTCGTAGAAAAGGTCGCCTGCGAGGCCGTTGAGGAAGATGAGCGGGATGAACACGGCGCAGGTCGTCAGCACCGAGCTCAGCATGGCGCCGGACACCTCGCCCGTACCCTTTATCACCGCATCGCGCAGCGGCTCCCCCCTCTGCCAGCGGGCAGTCATGTTGTCGGTGAGCACTATCGTATTGTCGACCATCATGCCCACACCGAGCAGCAGGCCGGAAAGGGAGATGATGTTGACGGTCATCCCAAGCAGGAAGAACACGAAGAACGATATCACCAGCGACACCGGAATCGACAGCGACACGAGCAGCGGGGAGCGCAGGTCCTTCATGAACAGGAATATTATCGCGCAGTCAAGCAGTATCGCGATGATGATATTGAGAATCAGGTTGTTTATCGAATAGTCCAGAAGTTCCGTCTGGTCGCGGGTAAGGGTGAACTCTATGTCGGGGTAGTCCTGTGCGAACACATCGAGCAGGGAGTTTATCGCACTGCGCAGGTCGGCCATACGGGCCTCTCCCTGCTTGATGACCGCGAGCATAACGGCGTCCTTCCCGTCGGAGCGGTCGAGGCCGCTGCGGGGCGCGGCATGCTCCACCACAGAGGCGACATCCCTGATCTGCATGACCTTGTCGCCCGACCTGAAATATACGTTCCCGATATCCTCGGGGCTCGACGCGAACGAGCGGAAACGGACGTTGTAGCGGTATTCCCCGTCGCGTATCGTCAGGTTCGACAGGCGCACGTTGGCGTCCGCGAGGCTCGACGCGAACATATCGACGCTCATGCCCGCCGCTGAAAGTTTCTCGAGATCGGGAAGCACGAGTATCTCCCTCTCGGCCACCCCGCTCACATCCACCATCGCCACCTCGTCGAGCTGTTCGAGACGCTTGGCGATCACGCTCGAGACGAAATCGCTCAGCTCGAGGAACCCGTCGCCCTGCAAGGCTTCCCCGCGCCCGGTGACGTTTATGAAGAAGGCCGGGATATCGGTCGCGCTGGCCTTGAACACCTTCGGACGGGAGATGTCGGGCAGCGACGACATGCTCCTGTCTATCTTCTCGTTCACCTCGATGAAGGCGAAGTCTATGTCATGCCCCTGCTCGAATGAGAGCACTATCGACGCCGAGCCGTCGCGGGACTCCGTGTGCAGCCCCGCAAGGTGGTCGGTCTGTACGAGATTCTGCCGCAGCGTCCTCACGACCACCTCGTCCAGCTCGCGCGCAGACATGTCCGGGGCGTCCACCTGCACGGTGACATAGGGTATGTCCACATCGGGGATCAGTCCCACCGGCAGGGCCCTGATGCCGACGCAGCCGAGAATCACCAGCACCAGAGTCACCATGCTGACCGAGACGGTCTTGTCCAGCAGCTTGTCGAGCAGTCTGTCGAGCATAGGCGCTGCTATTCTTTGAGCCTGACGGCCGAACCGTCAGCAAGGTTGAGGTTGCCCGAGACGATCACCGTGTCGCCTGGTTCGAGGGAGGCGCCGCGCGACTCGTTGGCCTCCACGGCATAGCTCTCGCTGTTGGCCCCGAGGATGTTGACATAGACCCACCTGGCCTTTCCGTCGGAATAGCAGAATAGCACGTCGAGGTCGTCACGCACTACGACGGCGGACTTCGGCACCACCATCATGTCGTCCATGAACTTGTCTACCGTCACCTTCACGTTCATCCCGTCAAGCAGCCGCGACGAGCCCGACAGGGTGGCGCAGACCTCTATCTGGCCGTTTTCGTCTATGCTGGGGTTGACCGTCCTGACCTTTCCGGTCAGCACCGTGGCGCCTCCCTGTCCGAACGGAGTGACCTTGACGGCCTGTCCACGGGCGACGAGCGGATATTCCGACTCGAGTATGTTGAACCTGACCTCGAAACTGCTGTCGTCGATTACCATGCAGAACGGCTTGCCGTCGGTCACATCCCAGGTCTTCTGAGATATGTTGGCCACCGTGCCCGAAATCGGCGCCCTGAGGCAGGTCGCGTCGTAGGCCAGGGCGGCCTTCTCGTAGTCGTTGCGCGAAGCGTTGAGGCCGGAGCGTACGAGGGCCACCTCGCGCACATTCTCGGGAGCCGTATCCTCGTCGGGATAGCCGAGGCCGGCAAGTACGTCGAGATATTCGAGTTCGGAACGCCTGAGCGCGATCTCCGCCGCATCGAGGGCAAGTTTCTGCTCGCCGCTGTCCAGCTCCGCGATCACGTCGCCCTTCTCCACGCGGTCCCCGTTCTCGAAGTTCACCCTGACTATCGTCCCTCCCGAGGGGAACGACAGGCTGCTGCTCGAGGCCGGGCTGAGCTTGCCGTTGGAGAGGATCTGCATCGGGAAGGGCTGCCTCTCCAGGCATATGACATCCACCTCGTTGACAGCCGGAGAATACTCCAGCATCGCGCCGCCGTCCGCGGCACCGTCCTTTTCCTTACAGCCGGCGGACACGAGGGCCGCCAGGGTTATCAAAGCAAGAGTCTTTCCGTTCATGGGCTACATGGTCAGTTCTTCGGGCACGACCTCGAGGTCGCGCTCGAGCATGAAATCATAGAGTGTATATTTGCGCAGGTTGTAGTAGTATATCCAGAAATTGCTCAGGTCGCTTATGTAGTTCTGGATGGCCGTGTCACTCTCGCTGCGCGCGGTGTTGAGATCTGTCACCGTCGCCGTTCCGCCGCGGAAGTTCTCCATAACGAGGGCATAGCGTTCGCGGGCTATGTCCTCGGCCCTCTGCGACACGAGGCATATCTGCCGCTGGTTGTTGAACTGTAGATACTAATTGAAAAGTGCGCCAATATTCCAATTGAAAAGTGCGCCGCCATAGGATAAGTATAATGACCTTTGTATCATCCAAATACAAAGGTAAAATGAAGACTATGGTAGAAAGACAATCAATAATACACATGTATAGA
>ERZ824598.388-NODE-388-length-72549-cov-5.657351_pt1 | contig 72549 bp, 53 predicted proteins | sample MGYA00519934_ERZ824598 | MGnify/ENA primary metagenome ERZ824598 (study PRJEB31778, sample SAMEA3449177) | human gut metagenome | biome: human gut; feature: human-associated habitat; material: faeces | place: United Kingdom | collected 2010/2012 ...
CGCCTGTTCTTTAGTCGCCTCAAAAACATCGACCTACGAACCTGTGCTAATTGCAAACGATTAACAGTCAGACATTTCAAAAAGCACCTGGTTCCCGGGTTTTTTATATCGTAACTATACCGACAGAAAACCGGGAACTTCACGCTTCCGGCAGACCTGGCAATACGGCAGGTCTAGCAGTACGGCAGACCTGGAATACAGCAGATTTAGCAATGCGGTAGGCCAAACCATACTACAGACTTAGTAAAAAGCAGATTTGGTAATCCAACAGACATAGCAATGACAGACTTGGCAAAAAAGCAGATTCAGGAGCAGCACGGTAGACATGGCAATACAGTAACCTGGCAACAGCGCTTGCGGAGCTGCCTAACGGGATGTGACTGATACGGAGCCTCGTTCCGGGCAGCGTGATACCTCCCGTTCCTTGCAGCGCGGCACCCGTCCTCTTTGTTCGGGCAGCATGATCCCTGCCCATTCCCAGTGCGGCACGCCCTGTTTCATGCTTTTGTCAATTATACTTTTTTGCCGTATCAGTACTAATCTCCGCAAAAAGATTAAAAATCAATACTTTGCATAGATTTTATCACTCAAAATGTCCCCCCCCGCCACATTTTGGTTTGCAGCTCCACGAAATAACTAAAAAAGCAGCCGCATTTCTGCAACTGCTTGATATTCAGTTATTATCCTTGTGATTCCGGCGCGATTCGAACGCGCGACCCACAGCTTAGAAGGCTGTTGCTCTATCCAACTGAGCTACGGAACCGAGCCTTTGCCGCATGGCGGCATGCAATAAGACTGCAAATATACGCATAATTCATAAAAAACAATGCGCTTTTCCTACCAGCACCAGCACCTGTCCTGTACCTGTGTTTGCCCGTGCCGGCGGTTTTCCCGCTATGCCAGCTCGATTCCGGCTGCGGCGCAGGTGCTGCGCATCTCCTCCGGCCACAGGCTGCTCTGGATTTCTCCTATATGGGCCTTGCGCAGCAGGAACATGCAGAGCCGCGACTGGCCTATGCCTCCGCCTATCGTGAGCGGCAGCTTTCCTTCCAGAAGCATGCTGTGGAACGGCAGGGAGGCCTTGTGCTGCTCGCCGCGGAGCGAGAGCTGTCTCAGCAGGGCGTCGCGGTCTACCCTTATGCCCATGCTGGAGAGTTCGAAAGGTGCCTGCAGCACAGGGTTCCACACGAGGATGTCGCCGTTGAGTCCACTGTACCCGTCGGAGTTCGGGCTGCTCCAGTCGTCGTAGTCGGCCGCCCTGCCGTCGTGCGGAGCGCCGTCGGACAGGTCTCCTCCGATGCCGATGATGAAGACCGCCCCGTATTTTCTGACTATTTCGGCCTCCCTCTGTTTCGGTTCGAGTCCGGGACAGGCCTGCAGCAGCTGCTCGGAGTGGATGAAATGTATCTCGTCCGGAAGTGCGGGCGCGAGCCGGGGAAATTCGACGAAGAGCTTGTTCTCCGTCACCTTGATTGCTTCGTAGATGCGGCGGACCGTCTTCTTGAGGAATTCCAGGCTTCGTTCTTCGGGACGGATGACCTTTTCCCAGTCCCACTGGTCGACATATATGGAATGGATGTTGTCGAGCTGCTCGTCGGGGCGCAGGGCGTTCATGTCGGTATAGATGCCCCTTCCGGGACAGACACCCATCTGCGCGAGCTTCAGCCTTTTCCATTTGGCGAGGGAATGTACGACCTCTGCCCTGGCGTCTCCCATGTCCTTTACGGGGAAGGATACAGGCCTCTCGGTTCCGTTGAGGTCGTCGTTCAGTCCTGAGCCGGAGGGCACGGTCATCGGCGCCGTGACGCGGAGCAGGGTCAACTGTGCCGACAGGTTGTCCTGGAACATGTCCTTGACGCTCTTGATAGCCTTTTCGGTGTTCTCTACACTGCCGAGTATGTTCTTGTATCCTTCGGGAATGGTCAGGTTCATATCAGGAGTTTTTTCTTTTCAGGGTCAGGTGCAGGTACGACAGGCATCCGTACACAATTATCAGTATCGCGTGGAGTTCGTGGTTGAGGGTCGCATAGAGTATGCCCGTCTCCCACTGCACTCCGTACAGCGATTCCAGACACAGCGACACCAGATAGTGGTAGGCTCCGATCCCTCCGGGTACGGGTATCACGGACGCTATGTTCCCGACGCCCGAGATCACCAGCGCGTCCATAAGCCCGAGATGCGAGAGCGGAGGCACCGCGAGGAACATGAAGTAGCACATCAGCAGGTACATCACCCATATCCCTATGGTATACAGGACGAATGCCCACTTGTTGCGCACCCTGGCTATGACGGCAAGCCCGGAGAAGATATTCGATATCGCCCTGGCGTTCTTCTCGCAGAACCTGCTGCGTCCGCGCAGCCTGAACACCAGTATTAGGTAGGCGGCGGCAATCACGGCCAGCGCGGCGGCTATCCACCATAGAGACAGGTCCCGGCCGGATCCGATCGAGCCGAGGATGTGTTCGGAGAAGAATCCGCCGAAAGTGTCCCACTTCGCGGCCAGCACGATCACGAAGATGACGGCTATGGAGATCACGTCGCAGATGCGCTCGCAGACTATCGTTCCGAAGACCTTGTCGTAGCTCACGTTCCTGCTCTTGAGGTAGCCGCACCTTAGGAACTCTCCGGCTCCCGGAAGCACCACATTCGCGATGTTGCTCACGTTTATGGCGTCCCATACCTTCATCCTGCGCACTTCGGGATCGAAGGGTTCGACAAGAGCCCTCCACCTCTCCTCCCTGAACACGAGGGCGAGCGTGGATACGGCGAAGAACAGTATGACGTAGCCCCAGCGGGTCTGCCTGAAATCTCTTGCGAACTGCTGCCAGTCGATACCGCTGAACGCGAAATACAGCAGGACTCCGGCGAGCAGGAAGGACAGCGCGTACTTTATTACATTGAAAGTTCTTTTGCCCATAATTTGCAAATATATGCTATTTTTGCGTATTAAAATCCGACTTGCTCATGAGTTCTGGTGTAAAGACTATACTTGGAATAGGCAATGCGCTTACCGACATACTTGCCGTGCTCCCCGACGACACGCTCCTGAAGACCTTTCATCTGCCCAAGGGCAGCATGCAGCATGTCGACATGGAGACGGGCGACAAGATATGGGCGGCCCTCAGGCCTCTCGGCGTCAAGTATGTGGCCGGCGGTTCGGCCGCCAACACGATTACCTGTACTTCGATACTCGGGATGCCCTCCAGCTTCATCGGCAAGATAGGCGACGACGAACTCGGACACCTGTTCAAGAGCGACCAGGAGCAGTACGGCGTCAAGACAAGGCTGCTGTACGGAGAGCATTCGAGCGGCCGCTCCATGGTATTCGTGACCGGCGCCAATGCCGAGCGCACCTTTGCCGTGTATCTCGGCGCCGCGCTCGACCTCGTCCCCTCCGACCTCCGCAAGGAATGGTTCGAGGGCTACGACTACTTCCATATAGAGGGCTATCTGGTGCAGAACCAGCAGCTTATACGCCGTGCCGTGGAATATGCGCACGAGGCCGGCTGCATAATCTCCCTCGACATGGCTTCCTACAATGTAGTGGAATCCAACCTGGCCTTCCTGCACGACATAGTCGAGAAATATGTCGACATAGTCTTCGCCAACGAGACCGAGTCCAAGGCGTTCACCAAGCTCTCCGACCCCGTGGAGGCTCTCGACGAGATTTCCCGTCTCTGCAGTATCGCGGTGGTCAAGGTCGGCAAAGACGGCAGCTGGATAAAGTCGGGCGACGAAAGACATTTCATCGAGGCGTGGCCTGCCGATACTGTCGACGCCACGGGAGCCGGGGATACCTATGCTGCCGGATTCCTGTATGCGCATTCCCTCGGGATGCCTCTCAAGGTCTGCGGCGAGGCCGGGTCGATAATAGCCGCGAAGGTGGTCGAGGTCGTGGGTACCAAGATCGATGTTCCCCGCTGGCATGTGGCGAAGCAGGAAATACGCGGACTTTTCGCCTCCGTTGAGCAGAGATGACAAGTCCGCTGAAATATATTCTGCGCCGCTTCGCCCTGAAAAAGAACAGGAGCATGGCGGAGCACGGCATCGTGCCTCTTGCGGACCTGCATTCCGCCGTGGTATTCATCGACAGGACGGCTCCCGAGGCGGATGCGGCCGAAGCTGCGGCGAAAGAGTTCTTCGGCGGCCGCGGTATCGCCCTGACAGTCCTCTCTCCCGGTCAGGAGCAGCTGAACCATGCCGGCTACATGCGCCGTGCCTTCAGGCTGCCCGGAGAGAAGCCCCGCGGCGAGGATCTTTTCATTTCCCTGTCGTGCCGGGATGACGATTTCGCTTCCGAATTCGAGGCGAGGTGCAGCCCGGCGAAGTTCAAGATAGGATGTTTCCCCCTGGAGGGAGGGATATACGACATGACGGTTACTCCACCCGACGGTGCGCGGCTCGACCAGCTTGCGCTCTTCGGGGCAATTACAGAATATTTACTGAAGATCAAATGACAACATCTCTGAAGAAGTATCTTCTCGTCGGCCTCAAGGGCATAGGTATGGGTGCTGCCGACGTGATTCCCGGAGTCTCGGGCGGTACCATAGCATTCATGACAGGAATCTACGAGGAACTCGTAGGCTCCATAAACTCTATCAACGGCACTGCGGTGAAGCTGCTGTTCAAGGGAAAGTTCCGTGATTTCTGGAAACACATCAACGGCAATTTCCTGATATCCGTGGTCGCGGGCATACTCATCAGCATAATGTCGCTTGCGAAGCTGATGACCTATCTCCTGAACTATGAACCGATTCCCACATGGGCGTTCTTCTTCGGCCTGATCGTGGCCTCGTCCGTCTTCATGCTCAGGGACATCAAGGGATGGAAGGGGAAGGACTTCGTGATGCTGGTGCTCGGCATCATACTCGGCGTCGTGGTGTGTACGCTGTCGCCCACCCAGACGCCGGACGCGCTGTGGTTCATATTCCTGTCGGGAGCGATCGCGATATGCGCGATGATACTTCCCGGCATCAGCGGAAGCTTCATACTTCTGATACTCGGAAAATACGAGTTCATGCTCTCCACGCTCACGAAAATCCTTTCGGGCGAGGGCGTGCTCCTCGATTTCGCAGTGGTGCTTGTATTTATCCTGGGTGCGCTGGTCGGCATACTGGCGTTCTCGAAATTCCTGCACTGGCTGCTTGCGCGCTATCACAGGTCGACCCTGCTCGTGCTGGTAGGTTTCATCATCGGTTCGCTCGTCAAGGTATGGCCCTGGAGCGACATGGAGACCGTCAGGGAGGCGCAGCTGCTGCGCGAGGGCACTCTGCTCGAGATAGACATGCAGATTCCCTGGGCTATAGTCTGGGCACTGGTAGGCGCGGCCCTCGTCACCTTCCTGGAGATCATGGCGCACCGCAAGGCTGAGAAGTAGCCTCGCGGCCGCGGCTCCGTGGTCCCGTGCCGCCGTGGGCGCTATCGGAGGACGAGCTCGACCGGACAGTGGTCTGAGCCGAAGATCTCGTTGTGGATGTCGGTGGAGACTATGCGGGGGACGAGGCTGTCCGATACGAGGAAGTAGTCGATTCTCCACCCTACGTTCCTCTCGCGGGCGCGCATCCTGTACGACCACCAGGAATATTTTGCCTCGTCGGGATGCTGGTGCCGCCAGCTGTCGCAGAAGCCGCTCCCGAGAAGCCGGCTCATCCTGCCTCTCTCCTCGTCGGTGAATCCTGCATTCTGGTGGTTGGTGGCGGGGTTCCTGAGGTCTATCTCTTCATGGGCGACGTTCATGTCTCCGCATATCACCACGCCCTTGCGCCTTGCCAGCCCTCCTGCGTATTCCCGGAATGCGTCCTCCCACTGCATCCTGTAGCCGAGTCTCCTGAGCCCGTCCTGAGAGTTGGGGGTATAGACGTTGACTAGGTAGAAGTCCGGCGTCTCGAAGCAGATGACCCTGCCCTCGCGGTCGTGCTCGTCGGCTCCGATTCCGTATGTCACCGACAGCGGCTCCACCCTCGAATATATGCAGGTGCCGGAATAGCCCTTCTTCTCGGCATAGTTCCACCACGAGCCGTAGCCTTCGAATTCGAGGTCTATCTGTCCCTGCTGGAGTTTCGTCTCCTGCAGGCATACGATGTCCGCGTCCAGACTCCGGAACGTCTCCGCAAAGCCTTTCCCGGCCACGGCCCTGAGGCCGTTCACATTCCAACTTATAAGTTTCATAACGCCAAATGTACGAATTAATTCGTACATTTGCAGGATATGAGAGAACTCCTGCTTACAAATACGCTTACGCGGAAGAAAGAACTTTTCGTGCCGGTGAACCCCGGCCATGTCGGAATGTATGTCTGCGGCCCCACGGTCTACGGCGACGCGCATCTCGGACATGCGAGGCCCGGCGTCACCTACGACGTGCTGTTCAAGTTCCTGCGCCACCTGGGCTACAAGGTGCGCTATGTGCGCAACATCACCGATGTGGGACACCTCGAGCACGATGCCGACGAGGGGGAGGACAAGATATCCAAGAAGGCGCGTCTGGAGCAGGTGGAGCCTATGGAGGTAGTGCAGACCTATACGCTGCGCTATCACGAGGCCATGCGCAAGCTCAATGTGGCCCCTCCGTCCATAGAGCCGCGCGCGTCGGGGCATATAATCGAGCAGATCGAGGCCGTGAAGAAGATACTCGACGCCGGATATGCATACGAGAGCAACGGCAGCGTTTATTTCGACGTGCGCAGATACAACGAGGACTTCCATTACGGGGTGCTCTCCGGGCGCAATCTCGACGATACGCGGGAAGGCACGAGGAGCCTCGACGGGCAGGGCGACAAGCGTGCGCCGTACGACTTCGCGCTCTGGAAGAAGGCCGAGCCGCAGCATATAATGCGCTGGCCGTCCCCCTGGGGCGAGGGCTTCCCGGGCTGGCATCTCGAGTGCTCGGTCATGGGAGAGAAGTATCTCGGACGCGAGTTCGACATCCACGGCGGCGGAATGGACCTGATGTTCCCCCACCACGAATGCGAGATAGCCCAGAACCAGGCTTCGCGCGGTACGCAGGGCGTACATTACTGGGTGCACAACAACCTCATAACGATAGGCGGGCAGAAAATGGGCAAGTCTCTGGGCAACTTCATCACCCTGCCCGAGCTTTTCAGCGGGAATCATCCCAAGCTCGACCAGGCGTACAGCCCCATGACGGTGCGCTTCTTCATACTCCAGGCACATTACCGCGGTACGCTGGACTTCTCCAACGATGCGCTCAAGGCTGCGGAAAAAGGACTGAAGCGGCTTATGCAGGCGGCCCGCGACCTTTATGCCATGGCGGGAAAGCCCATGCCGAGGCCGGAATACGGCAGCCTCTCCGACTCGCTTGCTCCGGATGCGTGCCGTGCGGACTCGGCGGAAGTCAGGGCCGTGGCCGACGGAGTGTACGAGGCCCTGTGCGACGATCTCAACACGCCCCAGGCGCTGGCCCACATATCAGAGTCCGTGAGGATGATCAATTCGGCAAAGGCCGGACAGCTGAGCCTTACGGAGGCCGACCTGAAGGCTCTCGTGCAGGTTTACGACGACATAGTGTTCGGAGTCCTCGGGCTCGTGGACGAGGAGTCGTCGGAGGGGACTATGGGCAAGGTGGTGTCGGGACTCATGGACATGGTGCTCGAAAGCCGCGCCGCAGCCAAGGCTGCGAAGGACTGGAACACTTCCGACCATATACGCGACTGCCTCAAGGCTCTCGGCATCCAGGTCAAGGATACCAGGGACGGAGCCGAGTGGACACTCTCAGAGTAGGTTCCCGAGCAGTCCCTGCATCTCTGAATCCGACATACCACGGCGGCGGGCATAGTCCTCCGCCGTTTTCCGGCTTATCCCGCGTATCTCCGGGTAGCAGGCTTCGGGGTGGACGAATATGAGCCCGCAGATGCTGGAGTCGGGAATCATCGCGTAAGATTCCGTGAGGCTGATCCCGAGCCTGTCCGCGCCCGGGAGCAGGGCGAGAATGTCCTTTTTGAGGGAGTGGTCGGGGCAGCTGGCGTATCCGGCCGCCGGACGCACTATCCTGAATGCGGAGCCTTCGGGCAGGCGGTGCCTGAGTCCGGTGTCGATCCAGCTTGCGGCGGCTTCGGCGAGGGTGACCATTATCGACCTTTCGAGCAGGCTGTCGTAGTCGAGACTCTTCCCTCCGGTGGAGCGGTGACTGCCGCCGGATCCGGCATCCTCGTCGAGCCTAACGCTGACTGCGAACATTCCGACGGGGGAGGCGAAGCCGTAGCGCTCCGGTGCGGCGAAGTCGCTCAGCGAAAGCCTGTCGCCGTCTTCCTGCCGCAGCATGGGCAGGGTGTAGCTGTCGCAGACTATGTCGTCGCCGCGGCTCACGCACGCATCGAACCTCGCACATACCGTAATCCTGCACAGACCGTCGTTCATCAGGCGGTCGATAGCCCGTATGGTGTCGCCGTTGAGCCTGGCGGCCGCCTCGTCGGAACTGTCCTTCACTCCGAGGCTGACATAGAACAGCTTCCAGTCGAAGTACGGCAGGACATCCTTTATCTTGAGTTCTCTGCCGCAGATATCGTCGAATACCTTGCCGTGCAGGAAGCTCTCCGCCGGGAAAGGCTCTCTCGGGGCAGCGGCCGCCGCGGCTGCCCTGCCGGCGCGGGATTCAGCGTAGAGGGCGCGCAGCCTGTCCTGTGCGGCGTGCTGCTCGTCTTCGCATTCCTGCCTCGACGACATCAGCCTTCCCGCCAGTACGGCACTGGCCGAGGCGTCGGCGCCGTAGAATACATGGTCGTACAGGGGAGCCAGCTTCACGGCCGTGTGCAGGGCCGAGGTGGTAGCGCCTCCCACCAGCAGCGGCGTAGAGAGCCCTCTGGCAGCCATTTCGCGGCACAGCTGTTCCATCTGGTGCAGCGAGGGGGTGATGAGTCCGCTGACGCCTATTATGTCCGCCCCGGTCTCTGCCGCCCTGTCGAGTATCTGTTCCACCGGGACCATGACACCCAGGTCGCAGACCTCGAAGCCGTTGCAGCCCATGACTATGCCTACTATGTTCTTTCCTATGTCGTGGACGTCGCCCTTGACCGTGGCCAGCAGTATCAGAGGCCTGCGTCTTGTCCCGGAGACGGAAGGGTCACCTTTCATATAGGGCTCCAGGACGGCTACCGCGTCGCGCATCGTCTTCGCGGACTTTACCACCTGCGGCAGGAACATCTTTCCTTCGCCGAACAGCTGCCCCACCTTTTCCATTCCGGACATCAGCGGCCCCTCTATCACGTCCACGGCCCTGCCGCCCAGGTCTTTGAGACATTCCATGACATCCTCGGCAAGGGTCGGCGACGAGCCTCTTACGAGGGACTTGCGGAGCCTGTCCGCCGCAGTTCCCTTGTCTTCTGCATCCCCGCCGGCCGCCTCTGCGCTGCCGTCTGCCGATGAGCCTGCCGCGCCGGCTTCCGCCTCCCGGGCGAGCTTCTGTATCTGCGCCGCCTTTGCGAGCAGCCTTTCAGTGGCCTGTCCGTCGGTGTCCAGTATGACGTCGCTGACGCATTTGCGCAGCCCGGGCTCGATGTCGTCGTAGACCTGGAGCATCCCGGGATTGACTATGCCCATGTCCAGCCCGGCACCTATGGCGTGGTAGAGGAATACGGAGTGCATGGCCTCGCGGACGGGATTGTTGCCCCTGAACGCGAAGGACAGGTTGGATATGCCTCCCGATGTGAGCGCTCCGGGAAGGTTCTCCTTTATCCATTTCACGGCGCGGATGAAGTCTGTCCCGTAGTGGGAGTGCTCGCGTATGCCTGTGCCTACGGCGAGTACTCCCGGGTCGAGTATTATCTCTTCCGGTGCGAATCCTGCCTTTTCACACAGCAGGCGGTAGGCCCTGCCGCATATCTGTATCTTGCGCCCGTAGTCCGTGGCCTGCCCCTGCTCGTCGAAGGCCATTACGACTACCGCGGCTCCGAGCCTGCGCAGTTCCGAGGCCTTGCGCAGGAAGGCCTCCTCGCCTTCCTTGAGCGATATTGAGTTCACTATGCACCGGCCCTGGGCGTTCTTGAGCCCTGCAAGTATCGCGGCCCAGTCGGAGGAATCCACCATTATGGCCGCCTTCGCCACTGCGGGGTCGTTGGCGACATATCGGAGGAACTTCTCCATTTCGGCCGCCGGGTCGAGCATGGCGTCGTCCATGCTTATGTCTATTACCGAGGCTCCTCCCTCTATCTGCGAGGCGGCCACTTCGAGGGCCTTCTCGTAGTCTCCTGACGCTATGAGCCTTGCGAACTTGCGCGAACCGGCGACATTGGCCCTTTCGCCCACGTTCGTGAAATTCATCTTCCTGTCTATGCAGACTGATTCCAGACCGCTCACATACAGGCAGTCCGTCTTTTTCGCGGCAGGGCGGAAGGGAGCTCCCGCGAGCGCCTCCGCTATCGCCGCTATGTGCTCCGGCGTCGTGCCGCAGCAGCCTCCCGCAATGTTCAGCACGCCCTCCGAGGCAAGCGCAGCAAGTGCTCCGGCCATGGTCTCGGGGCTCTGGTCGTAGGAACCCAGTTCGTTGGGCAGTCCTGCGTTGGGATGCAGGCTCACGGCGCATTCGGCCCAGCTGGCCACGTCCCTTATCAGCGGTGCGAGCTCCTCCGCCCCGAGGGAGCAGTTCAGCCCGAACGACAGGGGCCTTGCATGGCATACCGAGCGGTAGAAGGCTTCTATGGTCTGCCCGGTGAGCGTCCTTCCGCTGCGGTCGCTCGCCGAAGCGGAAATCATTACCGGACGGCGCAGGGAAGGGTTCTGCGCGAAGATTGTCTCGAGGGCATATATAGCGGCCTTGGTGTTGAGGGCGTCGAAGCAGGTCTCGAGAAGTATGAGGTCTGCGCCTCCGTCAATCAGGCCTCTGAACTGCTCTCCGTAGGCTTCGGCCATGTCGTCGAAGCTGACGGCCCTGAAGGCCGGGTCGGACAGGTCCTGTGCGAGCGAGAGCGATTTCGAGCTGGGGCCTGCGCTTCCGGCCACCCATACCGTGCGTCCTGCGGAGTCGGCGGCGCCGCGGGCTATGCGCGCCGCTTCCCTCGCCATGTCGTATGCACGGTCGCCGCAGCCGTATTCCGCCTGCGAGATGCGGTTGGCCGAGAACGAGTTTGTCTCGATTATGTCTGCTCCGGCCTCGATGTAGGCCCTGTGGATAGAGCCTATGACCTCGGGCCTCGTGAAGTTGAACTCCTCGCTGTTCCCGCTCAGGCCGCGTCTCTGGAGCATGGTGCCCATGGCTCCGTCCAGAATCAGTATCCTCTTTCCGAGCTCCTGCCTTATATCGCCTCCTGTCATCGTATGTATCTTCCTAAAAGCACTCCCTGAGTATCCCGACGATATTTTCGGCCCTGCCCATGGTGTAGAAATGCACGGCCTTCGCTCCGTGGGCTATAAGGTCCCTGCACTGTCTGGCGCACCATATCTGGCCTATGCGGTAGCATGCGTCCCGGTCGTCGCGGAATGCCTCCATTTCCTTGGTGAGTTCCTGCGGGATGTCTATCGAGAAGGTCTCCGGAAGCAGCTGCACCTGTCTGTAGGTCGACAGCGGCTTGAGTCCCGGGATTATCGGTACGGTGATTCCCGCCGCGCGGCACCTGTCCACGAAGCGGTAGAACACCGTGTTGTCGAAGAACATCTGCGTGACTATGTAGTCGGCTCCGGAATCGACCTTCTGCCTGAGCATCTCTATGTCGTATTCCAGGTTGGGGGCCTCGAAGTGCTTCTCGGGATAGGCCCCTACGCCTATGCAGAAATAGTTCTCGGCGTTCAGGTGCTCCCTTTCGAAGCGGTGTACCGCCCTTACCAGTTCGTCGGCATGGCTGTAGCCTCCTGCCTCGGGAGTGAAGCGCTTCTCGCCGCTGATGCAGTCGCCGCGCAGCGCCAGGATGTTGTCCATGCCCATGAACCTGAAGTCCTGCAGCTGGAACTCGATCTGCTCGGCGTTGGAGCCGCCGCATATCAGGTGCGGCACCACGTCTACCTTGAACTCCGCCTGTATGGCCGCGCACACCACGCTCTCGCTGACCCTGCGCCTGACGAGGCGCCTTGAGTAGCTTCCGTCGGGCCTGGGAATGAATTCGACCTCGTCGCGGTGGCAGGTTACGTTGATATACCTGGGGCTGAACTCCATGAACGGCCGTATGCTGTCGAGCAGTTCGGTGCGCGTGATTCCCGTCTGCGGAGGGACTATCTCCAGCGACGGATATGCCTTGGTGCTTGTAGAGAGGACTTCTGATACTTTCATCTGCTGCCTATATCTTGTCGAACGCCTGCGAGAGGTCTGCGAGAATGTCGTCTATGTGCTCCACTCCTATCGAAAGCCTTACTGTCGTGGGGGTTATGTGCTGCTGCTCCAGCTCCTCGGGTGTCATCTGGGAGTGGGTGGTGGTGTAGGGGTGTATGACGAGGCTCTTCATGTCCGCGACATTGGCGAGCAGCGAGAACAGCTTCAGGCTGTCGATGAACTTCCAGGTGTCTTCGAGCGTCCCTTTGACCTCGAAGGTGAATATCGAGCCGCCGCCTTTCGGGAAATACTTCCCGTAGAGGGCGTGGTCGGGATGGCTGGCGAGCGAGGGGTGGTTTACCTTCGCCACCTTGGGATGCCCTTCGAGGAACTTCACGACCTTCAGGGCGTTCTCCACATGCCTTTCCATTCTGAGCGGCAGGCTCTCGACACCCTGCAGCAGCAGCCATGCGTTGAAGGGGCTTATGGCCGCTCCAGTGTCGCGCAGTATGACGTCCCTGATGCGGTGTACGAACGGGGCGTCAGGCGTCATCTCCGTGAATATGCCTCCGTGGTAGTTGGGGTCGGGACGGGCTATCGTGGGATATTTGTCCGGCTCCCTGCTCCAGTCGAAGCTGCCTCCGTCCACGATTATTCCGCCCAGCGAGGTGCCGTGGCCTCCGATGAACTTGGTCGCGGAGTGCACGACTATGTCGGCGCCGTGCTCCAGCGGACGGATCAGCAGGGGAGCGAAGGTGTTGTCGACTATGAAGACTATGTTGTGCCGGTGGGCGACCTCTGCAATGGCCTCGAGGTCGGTGACGTCCGAATTGGGGTTGCCGAAGGTCTCGGCATATATCACCTTGGTGTCAGGGCGTATGGCCGCCTCGAGTGCGGCCGTGTCGTTCACCGTCAGTATGGTGTTGTCTATGCCCCAGGTGGCGAGGGTGTGCGTGATGAGGTTGAAACTGCCCCCGTAGAGGTTGTCTGCTGCGATTATATGGTCTCCCTGCTGGAGGACGTTCTGGAGGGCACAGGTCACCGCCGCCGCTCCGGAGGCCAGTGCAAGTGCGGCCTTTCCTCCCTCGAGTGCGGCCACCCTCTGCTCCAGGACGGCCTGGGTGGAGTTGGTCATACGCCCGTAGATGTTGCCGGGAGCGCGCAGTGCGAAACGGTCGGCCGCGTTGCTGCAGCTGTCGAACACATACGAAGTCGTCTGATAGATAGGGACGGCGCGCGAATCCGTCGCCGGATCCGCCTGCTCCTGTCCTGCGTGCAGGGCGATGGTCTCAAGATGCATCTGCCTGTCTTTCATGCTTTGCATTTGTCTATGTCTGAATGTTTGTGGGTCATTATGTCGAGTATCAGGCGGTCGGTCTCGTTCATGCCGTCCCTGCCTATCGTGGTCAGGTTCCGTATGCACTGGTCCACGTCGCTGTCGATGATGCCTTCCACGGAACTTACGCACTCGTGTTCCATGGCCATCATCGCCGAAAGCACCGCCGTCGACACTCCGCTCGAAAGCTTGAGCGCGCAGCTCGGCTTGGCTCCGTCGCATATCATGCCCGTGAGGTTCGCTATCATGTTCTTGACGGCGCTGCATACCTCGTCATATCCTCCTCCCATGAGGTAGGTTATGCCGCAGCTGGAGCCCGTGGCCGCAACCACGCATCCGCACAGGGCGGACAGGCATCCGAGGCTCTGCTTTATGTATATCGCGGTCAGGTGGCTGAGCGTCAGGGCGCGTATCGTGTGCTCCTCGTCGGCGCCGCATTCTTCGGCATAGACCACCACGGGGAGCGTCGCCGCTATTCCCTGGTTGCCGGAGCCCGAGTTGCTCATCACGGGAATCTGGGTCCCTGCCATTCTCGCGTCGCAGGCGGCCGAGGTGTAGGAAAGTATGCGCGTGAACGTGTTCTCGCCCATGGTCTGCCTCTCGAGGCTGTTCTTCAGGATCTTGCCCAGGCGGTGCCCGTAGTTGCCTTCGAACGAGCGCTCGGCCGCAGCCTTGTTGAGCCTCTTCGCCTCGAGTATGAAGCGGAGCTCGTCAAGCGGGGTCTGCATCGCGAATTCCCATACCTTCGCGAGGTTCAGCCAGGCCAGATCCCCGCCCTCGTCGCAGCCGGAACCTCCCGGGGTCTCGTCCAGCAGGACGCTTCCGTCCCTGACTATCCTTACGAAATGCGTATGGCTTCCGGATATGACGCATAGCGCGTCATGCTCTCCGCAGCGGGCCTCCACCTCGATGTAGAGCTTGTCGCAGGCGTCTTTCTTGAGGGCTATCCCGACCCTGCCTTCCGCAAGGTAGCGCCTGCCGCGGGCTACGGCCTGCGCATCTACGTCCCTGAGCACTTCCAGCCCGTATTCGGAGCGCCCCGCCAGGGCACCGAGCGCGACAGCTATCGGAAGTCCGGTCATGCCGGTCCCCGGGATTCCCACGCCCATTGCGTTCTTGAGTATGTTGGCGCTGAGCCGTACCGAGACACTTTCGGGAGTCTGTCCCAGAGTCTCCGCAGCCTTTGCCACGCACAGCGCCACGGCTATCGGTTCCGTACAGCCTATGGCCGGCACCACCTCCCTCTTGATGAGGGCGAGTATCTGTTCGCGTTCGGTCTCTGAAATCATAATCCTCAAAAATAAAGATTTTTGGCGAATAAAGAAAGAAGGACGGGCCCTGTCCGGAGCCTGTCCTTCCTTGAAATGTATCTGAAAGAGCCTGTTAGAGCTCGCTCAGCTCCTGTGCGAGGTCGTCGTTGCGTCCGACTATGATGTCCTGGTAGTCCTTGAGACCGGTACCGGCAGGAATCAGGTGTCCGCAGATGACATTCTCCTTCAGGCCCTCGAGGTGGTCGACCCTTCCGCGTATCGCGGCTTCGCTGAGCACCTTGGTCGTCTCCTGGAACGATGCCGCGGAGATGAAGCTGTCGGTCTTCAGTGCCGCCCTCGTGATACCCTGGAGTATGAGCTTCGCGGTAGCGGGCTGTGCAGGCCTTGCGGAAACGGGATCCAGCCCCTGCCTCTGGAGGGAGGCGTTCTCGCTGCGGAGCTCGCGGGCGCCGATAATCTCTCCGCCCTGGTACTTCTGCGAACCGCCGGGAGTGAGCACCACGTACTTGCCGAAGATGCGGTCGTTGGTGTCGATGAACTTCCACTTGTCGACCAGTTCCTCGGCGAGGAACTCGGTGTCTCCGGGATTGGTGATCTCCACCTTGCGCATCATCTGCCTTACGATGATCTCGAAGTGCTTGTCGTTGATCTTCACGCCCTGCAGGCGGTATACGGCCTGCACCTCGTTGACTATGTACTCCTGTGCCTTCACGGGACCGAGGATGTTGAGTATGTCGCTGGGAGAAATGCCTCCGTCAGACAGGGGAGAGCCTGCCTTGACATAGTCGTTCTCCTGGACGAGTATCTGCTTGGTCAGAGGCACGAGATAGTGCTTCTCCACGCCGAACTTGTTGCGGACGATGATCTCGCGGTTGCCTCGCTTGATCTTGCCCATGAGCACCTCGCCGTTGATTTCGGAGAGTATCGCCGGGCTTGAAGGGTTGCGGGCCTCGAAGAGTTCCGTAACTCGGGGCAGACCTCCGGTGATGTCGCTGGCCTTGCCGATCGCGCGCGGAATCTTCATTATCACGTCGCCGACCTTGACCTTGTCGCCGTTCTCGGCCATGATGTGGGCTCCGACGGGAAGGTTGTACTGCTTGAGGGTCTGCTCGTTCTCGTCCACGATGTGCAGGATAGGGGTCTTGGTCTTGTCCTTGGACTCGATTATGACCTTGTCCGTGCTGGCCGAGAACTCGTCGGCGCTCTCCTTCTGGAAGGTGGCGTCCTCGATCATGTTCTCGAAGCGCACGGTACCCGCGGTCTCTACGATAGTCGTGGCGTTGTAGGCATCCCAGTTGCAGATGAGGTCGCCCTTCGTGACCTTCTCGCCGTCCTTCTTGTAGATGACGGCTCCGTAGGGCACGTCATACTGCGAGTAGGTGATTCCGGTATTCTCGTCGATTATGCGGAGCTCCGTCATGCGGCTCACTACGACGGTCTCGGTGGTGTTCTGGTCGGTAACCCTCTCGATAGTACGCAGTTCCTCGTACTTGAGCACGCCGTCGTACTTCGACTCGATCGACGAGTCGGCTGCGGAGGACGATGCAGTACCTCCGACGTGGAAGGTACGCAGGGTCAGCTGGGTACCGGGCTCGCCGATAGACTGGGCGGCGATTACGCCCACTACCTCGCCCTTCTCCACCATTCTGCTGGTGGCGAGATTGCGTCCGTAGCACTTTGCGCAGACACCCTTGCGGCTCTCGCAGGTGAGCACCGAACGTATCTCGACCTGCTCTATGGGCAGGGAGTCGATGAGGTCGGCCTCCTTCTCGCGTATCTCCTCTCCGGCCTTGATGATGAGCTCACCGGTCAGAGGGTTGAAGATGTCGTGCACGGAGGTGCGTCCGAGTATCCTCTCGCCGAGCGACTCGACGACTTCGTCCTTGTTCTTGATAGCCGTGGCTATGAGTCCCCTGAGCGTACCGCAGTCCTCCTCGGTGATGATTACGTCGTGCGATACGTCAACGAGCCTTCTGGTGAGGTAACCGGCGTCGGCTGTCTTGAGGGCGGTGTCGGCAAGACCCTTTCTCGCACCGTGGGTGGAGATGAAGTACTCGAGCACCGACATTCCTTCCTTAAGGTTGGATACGATAGGGTTCTCGATGATGTCCGCTCCAGATGCACCGGCCTTCTGGGGCTTGGCCATGAGGCCTCGCATGCCGCAGAGCTGCTTGATCTGGGTGGTCGAGCCTCGGGCTCCCGAGTCGAGCATCATGTAGACGGGGTTGAATCCCTGCTGGTCTTCTGATATCTGCTTCGTCACGATCTTGGTGAGCCTGTTGTCCACGGCCGACCAGAGGTCGATAACCTTGTTGTAGCGCTCGTTGTTCGTGATGAAACCGTTGTCGTAGTCGTCGCGTATCTCGGAAACCTTCTTGTATGCGTCCTCCACGAGAGTGGTCTTCTCCTTCGGGACTATCACGTCGCCGAGGTTGAACGATATTCCCGCGCGGAACGCCTGGTCGTAGCCGAGGTTCTTGATATCGTCGAGGAACTTCGCGGTGCGGGTCACGCCTGTATGCTTGATGACGTTGGTGATGATCTTGCGCAGGCTCTTCTTGCCGAGCACCTCGTTCACATAGGGCACCTCGTCGGGAACATACTGGTTCACGATTATGCGGCCCGCGGTGGTCTCGACGAGCTCAGTGCCCTTCGAGGCGTCCTGCTTGTCCTTGGGCAGGCGCACCTTGATGAGCGCGTGCATCTCAATGGCCTTCTCGTTGTAGGCTATGATGACTTCCTCGGGGGAGTAGAAGCACATGTTCTCTCCCTTCGCGCCCGGACGCACTTTCGTGATGTAGTAGAGTCCGAGCACCATGTCCTGCGAGGGCACGGTGATAGGAGCGCCGTTGGCGGGGTTGAGGATGTTCTGCGAACCGAGCATCAGCAGCTGGGCCTCCATGATTGCCGCGTTGCCGAGAGGGAGGTGCACCGCCATCTGGTCACCGTCGAAGTCGGCGTTGAACGCGGTACATGCGAGAGGGTGGAGCTGGATTGCCTTGCCCTCGATCATCCTGGGCTGGAAAGCCTGGATACCGAGCCTGTGCAGGGTAGGTGCACGGTTGAGCAGCACGGGATGTCCCTTCATCACGTTCTCGAGTATGTCCCAGATCACGGGATCCTTGCGGTCCACTATCTTCTTTGCGGACTTCACGGTCTTGACTATTCCGCGCTCGATGAGCTTGCGTATGATGAACGGCTTGTAGAGCTCGGCGGCCATGAACTTGGGCAGTCCGCACTCGTGCATGTTCAGCTCGGGGCCTACGACGATTACGGAACGTGCGGAGTAGTCCACACGCTTTCCGAGGAGGTTCTGGCGGAAGCGGCCCTGCTTGCCCTTGAGGGAGTCGGACAGCGACTTGAGCGCCCTGTTGGACTCGCTCTTGACGGCGGAGGACTTCTTCGAGTTGTCGAACAGCGAGTCGACGGCCTCCTGGAGCATGCGCTTCTCGTTGCGCAGTATGACTTCGGGAGCCTTGATCTCGATGAGCCTCTTCAGACGGTTGTTGCGTATGATTACGCGGCGGTACAGGTCGTTGAGGTCGGAGGTGGCGAACCTTCCTCCGTCGAGGGGTACCAGAGGACGCAGGTCGGGCGGAATCACGGGAATAACGTCCATGATCATCCACTCGGGGCGGTTGATGCCCTTGGACTCCTGGAACCACTTCACTACCTGGAGCCTCTTGAGTATGTCTGCCTTGCGCTGCTGCGAGGTCTCCACCTGCATCCTTTCGCGGAGCTCCCTGCCGAGCTGGTCGACGTCGATCTCCTTGAGCAGGTCGTAGATGCCCTCGGCACCCATTTTCGCCACGAACTTGTCGGGATCCGAAGCGGGGAGGTTGGCGTTGCCGGGCAGGGTGGCGAGCACGTCGAGGTATTCGTCCTCGGAGAGCAGCGCCATTTTCTCCAGTCCGCTCGTTCCGGGATTGACCACTATGTATTTCTCATAGTAGATAACGGATTCGAGCTTCTTGGCAGGAAGTCCGAGCAGGGCGGAGATCTTGTTCGGAGCCGACTTGAAGTACCAGATGTGCGCTACCGGGACGGTCAGCTTGATGTGGCCCATCCTTTCGCGGCGCACCTTCTTCTCGGTCACCTCCACCTTGCACCTGTCGCAGGTGATGCCCCTGTAGCGGACGCCCTTGTACTTTCCGCAATAGCATTCGTAGTCCTTGGTAGGACCGAAAATCATCTCGCAGAACAGACCGTCCCTTTCGGGCTTGTATGTCCTGTAGTTGACCGTCTCGGGCTTGAGAACCTCTCCGCTCGAACGCGCGGTGATGTCTTCGGGAGACGCCAGAGCTATGCTTATTGTCTGAAAGTTGCTCTTTATCTTATTGTCTTTGTTGTTGAAAATAGGCATATTGCTGTTCGTTCAAACAATTATTCCAAAGTAATCTTGAGACCGAGTCCGCGGAGCTCGTGGAGGAGCACGTTGAGCGACTCCGGAATTCCTGCGGGAGGAATGGGGTCACCCTTCACTATGGCCTCATAGGTCTTGGCCCTGCCGACTACGTCGTCGGACTTGACGGTGAGGATCTCCTGGAGGGCGTTGGCCGCGCCGAAGGCTTCGAGGGCCCATACCTCCATTTCTCCGAACCTCTGTCCTCCGAACTGCGACTTTCCTCCGAGAGGCTGCTGGGTGATGAGGGAGTACGGTCCGATCGAGCGCGCGTGCATCTTGTCGTCGACCATGTGGCCGAGCTTGATCATGTAGATGACGCCGACGGTCGCAGGCTGGTCGAAGTAATCTCCGGTGCCTCCGTCGCGCAGACGGGTCTTGCCGAAGCGGGGAACGCCTGCCTTGTCGGTGTACTCGCAGATCTCGCCGATGCTCGCACCGTCGAAGATAGGGGTGCTGAACTTGAGTCCGAGCCTTGCGCCGGCCCAGCCGAGCACGGTCTCGTAGATCTGTCCGAGGTTCATACGCGAAGGTACTCCCAGAGGGTTGAGCACTATGTCTACGGGTGTGCCGTCCTCAAGGAAGGGCATGTCCTCCTGACGTACGATCTTCGCGACGATACCCTTGTTTCCGTGGCGTCCGGCCATTTTGTCGCCGACAGTGATCTTGCGCTTCTTGGCGATGTAGACCTTGGCTATCTGCATGACTCCGTTGGGCAGTTCGTCTCCAACCTTGATCTTGTCCATATCGCGCTTGCATATCGCCTGCTCGGTCTTGAGGGCTATGCAGTAGTTGTTGATAAGGTCGCGGATCAGGGCGTTCGTCTCCTTGTCGGTGGTCCACTTGTTTGAATTGATGTTGGTATAGTCGATGCTCTTGAGGACTTCGGAGGTGATCTTCTTGTCCTTCTCGAGTATCTCGACTCCGTAGAGGTCGGTTATGCCGGCGCTCTTCTTGTTCTTGGTGAGCACGGCGAGCTTCTGGATGAAGTTCGAGTAGAGCTTCTCGGCCTTGCGGTCGAACTCGGCCTGACGCATGCTCAGGCGGGTGTTCTGCTCTGCCCTGCTCGAAGACTTCTTGCCGTCCTTTCCGAGCTTGGTGTAGAGGGCGGTCTTGATTACGGTGCCGCTGAGCGAGGGGTTGGCCTTGAGCGAGGCGTCCTTGACATCTCCGGCCTTGTCACCGAAGATCGCCTTGAGCAGCTTCTCCTCAGGTGACGGATCCCTCTCTCCCTTGGGCGTAATCTTGCCTATCATTATGTCGCCCGGCTCGATGTGCGCGCCGATGCGTACTATGCCGTCTTCGCCGAGGTTCTTGGTCGCGTCCTCGCTGACGTTGGGTATGTCAGAGGTGAGCTCCTCCATGCCCCTCTTGGTGTCGCGCACCTCGGTGAGGTACTCGTCCACATGGACTGAAGTCAGCACGTCCCACTTGACCATTTCCTCCGAGAGCACGATAGCATCCTCGTAGTTGTAACCCTTCCAGGGCATGAACGCCACCTTGAGGTTGCGTCCGAGGGCGAGCTCTCCGTTCTGGGTCGCGTAGCCTTCGGTGAGCACCTGTCCCTTCACGACCTTGTCGCCCTTCCTGACGATAGGCTTGAGGGTTATGGTAGTGCTCTGGTTTGTCCTGCGGTAGATAGGGAGCTTGTATGTGGTCTCCTCGGGCGAGAAGCTTACGAAGGTCTCGTCTTCGCTGCGCTCGTATATCACGCGTATCTCGTTGGCGTCTACATAGGTGACTTCGCCGTTACGCTCGGCCACCACCTGGGTGCGCGAGTCTACGCAGGCCCTCTCCTCGAGTCCGGTGCCCACGATAGGGGATTCGGGCTGGAGCAGGGGAACGGCCTGGCGCATCATGTTCGCTCCCATGAGCGCGCGGTGTGCGTCGTCGTGCTCGAGGAAGGGGATCAGGGACGCTGCCACGGACGCCATCTGGTTCGGGGCGACATCCATGTAGTCCACCTGCTCCTTGGTCACGACGGGGAAGTCGGCCTCGAGGCGGCACTGTATGCGGTCTTCGAGTATGTTGCCCTCGTCGTCCATTCTGATGTTGGCCAGAGACACGAGCTTGTCTTCCTCCTCCTCGGCGCTCATGTAGTGGCAGCCTTCGGGGCTCAGGTCGACCTTGCCGTCCTTGACGTCGCGGTAGGGAGTCTCGATGAATCCGAGGTCGTCGATACGCGCATATACGCACAGCGACGAAATCAGACCGATGTTGGGTCCTTCGGGCGACTCGATAGGGCAGAGCCTTCCGTAGTGGGTGTAGTGCACGTCACGCACCTCGAATCCGGCCCTCTCCCTGCTCAGTCCTCCGGGACCGAGGGCGGAAAGGCGCCTCTTGTGCGTGATTTCGGCCAGAGGGTTGGTCTGGTCCATGAACTGCGAAAGCTGGCTCGTGCCGAAGAATGAGTTGATTACCGATGCGAGCGTCTTCGCGTTGATCAGGTCTATGGGGTTGAACTGCTCGCTGTCGCGCACGTTCATCCTCTCCCTGATAGTGCGGGCCATGCGGCTCAGACCTACGCTGAACTGGTTGGCGAGCTGCTCGCCAACGGTGCGTACGCGGCGGTTCGCGAGGTGGTCGATGTCGTCGACCGTCGCCTTGGAGTTGATGAGCTCGATCAGGTACTTGATGATTTCTATGATGTCGGTGTTGGTGAGCACTCTCGTCTGAGGGTCGATCGAAAGGTTGAGCTTCTTGTTCAGACGGTAGCGGCCCACGTTGCCGAGGTCGTATCTCTTTTCGGAGAAGAAGAGCTTGTCGATTACATCCCTTGCGGTGCTCTCGTCGGGCGGTTCCGAGTTGCGCAGCTGCTTGTAGATGTAGTTGACGGCTTCGATTTCCGTATTGGTAGGATCCTTCTGCAGGGTGTTGAAGATTATGGCGTACTCCTTGGAGTTCGCCTCGTCCTTCTGGAGAAGGATAGTCTTTTCGTCGGACTGGAGTATGATGTCGATGTTCTTGTCGTCAAGGATCTCTCCTCTCTTGACAAGGATCTCGATGCGTTCCACCGGGGTGACCTCTCCGGTGTCTTCGTCTATGAAGTCTTCGAACTTGGTGCGGAGCACGTTGTTCGCGAGCTTGCGGCCCTTGTTGGCGTCGAGCCCGTCCCTTGTGACGGGAACCTCGTCCGCAAGGTCGAAGATGTCTATGATGTCCTTGTCGGAATTGTATCCGATTGCTCTGAGCAGGGTCGTTACGGGCAGCTTTTTCTTACGGTCGATGTAAGCGTACATCACGTTGTTGATGTCCGTCGCAAACTCGATCCATGAACCCTTGAACGGGATGATCCTGGCTGAATAGAGCTTGGTTCCGTTGGCGTGCATGCTCTGGTCGAAGAACACGCCGGGAGACCTGTGCAGCTGGGAGACTATGATGCGTTCCGAGCCGTTGATCACGAAGGTGCCGGCAGGCGTCATGTAAGGGATGTTGCCCAGGTACACGTCCTGGACCCTGGTTTCGAATCCTTCGTGCTCTGAATCCGTGCAGGAAAGGCGGAGCTTTGCCTTCAGAGGTACGTTGTAGGTGAGGCCTCTGTCAAGACATTCCTCAATCGAGTACTGCGGGGGATCGATGAAATAGTCGATAAACTCGAGTTTGTAGCTGTTTCTCGTATCCTCGATGGGGAAGATTTCCTGGAAGACCTGATACAGTCCTTCATTCTTCCTGTTCTCCGGAGTGGTCTCCAGCTGGAAGAAGTCCTTGAACGACTTCAGCTGCACCTCCAGGAGATCCGGGTATTCCAGAATTTTGGATGTTGCAAAGTTAATACGCTTGTTTATGGTCTTGTTTGACATATTCTGCCTTGGAAAATAGAGAAAAACTTAAATACGGAAAAAAGGTTTAGAGCCTGTTGACCCCGGCTCTAAACCTGTTTGTCCCTTGAAGCAGGGAGAGGCATTGTTATTTAATCTCAACCTCTGCGCCGGCCTCCTCAAGTGCAGCCTTGAGTGCCTCGGCATCTGCCTTGGAGATTTTCTCTTTCAGTGTTGCAGGAGCGCCGTCCACGAGATCCTTGGCCTCCTTGAGACCGAGTCCGAGCTCGCTCTTCACAACCTTGATGACATTGAGCTTGCCCTGGCCTGCTGACTTGAGGATAACGTCGAACTCAGTCTGCTCTGCGGGGGCTGCTGCGCCTGCGCCTGCGTCAGCCGATACGACTACAGCTGCTGCTGCGGGCTCAATACCGTACTCTTCCTTGAGAACCTTTGCAAGTTCCTGAACATCTTTCACAGAAAGGTTTACCAACTCTTCTGCGAGGGCTTTAATATCTGCCATAATTTTAATTTATTTTAATTTGTTAATATAAACTTGTTGTACGCAGCCTATTCTGCGGCAGGCTCTTCCGCTGCGGGAGCGGCAGCTGCCTCGGCAGCAGGTGTCTCGGCTGCGGCTGCCTCGGGAGCCTTGGCAGAGCCGATCTTGTCGTCGTCCGCCTTTCCCTCTGCAGCGTTCTCGAGAGCTGATACGATATTGCGCATGGGGCTCTGGAGCAGACCGATGATGTCGCCGATGAGCTCTTCCCTGGTCTTGATTGCGGCAAGCTGTGCAAGCGCGCCTTCACCCATGAATACGCAATCCTGGACATAAGCGCCCTTGACCACAGGCTTGGCGAAGCCTTCCTTCTGGAGCTTCTGGATGAGTTTCGCAGGAGCTGCGGGAGCCGTGGTCTCGGTATACATTATGGCCGTGTTTCCTACGAGGGTGTCGAGGAGGGGCTTGATTTCCTCGTTCTCGAGTCCCTTGAGGACATGTGCGAACAGGGTGTTCTTCACTACCGTGAGGACTACGCCCTGGTTGAAGCACTCGCGACGGAGTTTGCTCGTCTGTCCGGCATTCAGTCCCGCAATATCCGTGATGTAGAAGTTGGGATACTGCTTCAACTGGGCTGAGATGCTTTCAATAATCTGACCTTTAAGTTCTTTCTTCATAATATTGAATTTTTACTCAGCACCGTTGAGGAATGCCTTGAGATCTATCTTTACGCCCGGGCTCATGGTAGAGCATATAGCCGCGCTCTTCATGTAGGTTCCCTTGAGGGACTGCGGCTTGAGCTTTGCTATAGCATTGAGCACTTCAGCTGCGTTCTCGCAGATCTGCTGGGCTGAGAATGATACTTTTCCGATTGCGGCGTGTACGATACCGGTCTTGTCGACCTTGAAATCGATCTTGCCGCTCTTTGAAGCCTTTACGGCGGCTCCGACCTCCATGGTTACGGTGCCTGTCTTGGGGTTAGGCATAAGTCCGCGGGGACCGAGGATCTTTCCGAGTGCGCCGACCTTGGCCATTACCGAAGGGGTGCAGATGACTACGTCCACATCGGTCCAGCCGCCCTTGATCTTCTCGAGGTACTCGTCGAGTCCGACATAGTCGGCTCCGGCCTCCTTGGCCTCGTTCTCCTTGTCGGGAGTGCAGAGTACCAGTACCCTTACGGCCTTGCCCGTTCCGTGGGGAAGGGTGACGACGCCGCGGATCATCTGGTTGGCCTTGCGGGGATCGACTCCGAGGTTGGCTGAGATCTCTACGGTCGCATCGAACTTGGTATATGTCACATCCTTTACGACCTGGCACGCATCGGCGAGCGGATACAGCTTGTGAGAGTCGAACTTCTGCGCAACTGCCTTCTGATTCTTTGTCAATTTACTCATAATATGCGTGTCGATTAAAGGTTCTCGGGAAATTCACCGGTAACGGTGATACCCATGCTTCTTGCAGTTCCTGCCACCATGCGCATTGCTGCGGCGAGGGTGAAGCAGTTGAGGTCGGGCATCTTGCCTTCGGCTATGGTCCTGACCTGATCCCATGTGAGGCTTGCAACCTTCTTGCGGTTGGGCTCGCCTGAACCCTTGGCTACCTTGGCGGCTTCCTTGATCGATACCGCAACGGGGGGCTGCTTTACCTCGAAAGTGAACGACTTGTCGTTATAGACCGTTATGACAACGGGCAGAACCTTGCCTGCCTGAGCCTGCGTGGCTGCATTGAAAGCCTTGCAGAAGTCCATAATGTTCAAGCCCTTGGAACCGAGCGCCGGTCCTACCGGAGGTGCAGGATTTGCTGCTCCGCCTTTGATCTGGAGCTTGATGAATCCGGTAACTTCTTTTGCCATAATTGAATTTTAAGCTTTTGTTACTTGTGTAAAGCTGAGTTCTACCTGAGTCTTCCTGCCGAAGATCTCGACTATCACCTTGATCTTGCTTCTGTCTTCGATGATTTCGTCCACCGTACCGCTGAACCCGCTGAAGGGACCGTCGGTAATGCGCACGGAGTCGCCTAACGTGTAGTTGACCAGGGTCTCCGCCGCCTTGTCCGCGTTCTCGTCCTGATTGCCGAGTATCCTCTGCACTTCTTCGTCGCGAAGGGGTACGGGGACTCTCTCGATCTGGGCGCCGTTGGAACTTTTCTTTTCAGTAAGGAATCCGGACATGCCAGGGACGAGGTTGCGGATGATGTTCTCCAGCTTGCCGCTCAACTCTGCCTGGATGAGCACGTAACCGGGGAAGAGAAGCTTGTCTACAGCCTTCCTCTTGCCGTTCTTCGTTACGATCTCCTTCTTGACAGGAACGAGCACCTGGGCAACCTCATCCTGAAGGCCGCTTCTCTCAATTTCTTTCTCGAGATACTCCTTGGCTCTCTTTTCCTTGCTTCCCGCAGTACGCAGGACGTACCATTTCATTTCGCCCATAGGACCTGAAAACTTGAACTACAGTGTGTAAATCCCTGACATCAGAGTCTGGAAAGCGTAGTCTACAACCCAAAGCAGAGCTGCCAGAATTACAGTGGAGACAATGACCAGAAGGGCGGAGCTTTGCAGCTTCGGCCAGGAGGACCAGGTTGTCTTCTGAGTCAGCTCGACGAAAGACTCTTTGCAGTAATTGATAAACCTTCTCATCTTTACATTTAATGGATGCCGCAGGTTGGAAGCACTGGGTTGCGGTACCTGTTAAACAATTACCAAATCGTAACCTTTGATATTTTGCAGGGGAAGCAGGATTCGAACCCACATCTACGGTTTTGGAGACCGCTGAACTACCCTTGTTCTATTCCCCTATTAATGGCGGATGTCACGCAATCCGGGCATCCGCCATATAATGGACCTGATGATTAGTCAAGAATCTTGGTAACCTGGCCTGCACCTACGGTACGACCGCCTTCACGGATAGCGAAACGGAGGTTCTCGTTGAGTGCGACAGGAGTGATGAGCATAACGTCGATCTCCACGTTGTCACCGGGCATAACCATCTCTACGCCTGCAGGGAGAGTGATCTCTCCGGTAACGTCGAGCGTACGGATGAAGAACTGGGGACGGTAGTGGTTGTGGAAAGGAGTGTGACGGCCGCCCTCCTCCTTCTTCAGGACATAGATCTGTCCGAGGAAGTGCTTGTGGGGAGTGATAGTGCCGGGCTTTGCGATAACCTCGCCACGCCTTACCTCCTTCTTGTCGATACCGCGGAGGAGGAGACCTACGTTGTCTCCGGCCTCTCCCTGGTCGAGGAGCTTGCGGAACATCTCGACGCCGGTGACTACAGTCTGCTTGGGCTTGTCGCTGAAGCCTACGATCTCGGCAGGGTCGTTGACGTGGATGGTTCCGGTCTCAATACGTCCGGTAACTACGGTACCGCGTCCGGTGATTGAGAAGATGTCCTCGATAGGCATGAGGAAAGGCTTCTCGTTCTCGCGCACGGGGAGGGGAATATAGTTGTCGACAGCGTCCATGAGTTCCATAACCTTCTCTTCCCACTTGGGCTCTCCGTTGAGGGCGCCGAGGGCAGAACCGCGGATGATGGGGGCGTTGTCTCCGTCGAAGTCATACTTGTTGAGGAGCTCGCGAACCTCCATTTCCACGAGGTCGAGCATCTCCTCATCCTCCACGAGGTCTACCTTGTTGAGGAATACCACCATCTTGGGCACGTTAACCTGCTTTGCGAGAAGCACGTGCTCGTTGGTCTGGGGCATGGGGCCGTCGGTTGCGGCAACCACGAGGATCGCACCGTCCATCTGGGCGGCACCGGTAACCATGTTCTTCACATAGTCGGCGTGGCCGGGGCAATCGACATGCGCATAGTGACGATTGGCGGTCTCATACTCGACGTGTGCAGTGTTGATGGTGATACCGCGCTCCTTCTCCTCGGGAGCGTTGTCGATCTGATCGAAAGACTTGGCTTCGCTCAGACCCTTCTCTGCCAGCACCTTGGTGATGGCAGCGGTAAGGGTGGTCTTACCGTGGTCAACATGGCCAATTGTACCGATGTTGACATGGGGTTTAGTCCTTTTGAAAACTTCTTTTGCCATAATATTACGTATAAAAAGTTGTTGCAAAAACAAGCCGGCTAAACTAACCGGCCTTGGAGCCGATGATGGGATTTGAACTCATGACCTCATCCTTACCAAGGATGCGCTCTACCCCTGAGCTACATCGGCATTCGAGCGGGGTAGGAGAATCGAACTCCCATTTCCAGCTTGGAAGGCTGGCATAATAGCCATTATACGAACCCCGCTATTCCGGAAGCGATTCTTCCGACTGTGTGGGCAAGGATGGATTCGAACCACCGAAGGTAAAACCAGCAGATTTACAGTCTGCCCCATTTGGCCACTCTGGTACTTGCCCTTGTTTCCTACGCTGATGAGCCGATGGAGGGAGTCGAACCCACGACCTCGAGATTACAAATCACGCGCTCTCGCCAACTGAGCTACATCGGCAGTAGTTATTTCAAAGACCCTGTCATAAGGGATTGCAAAGATAGGAACATTTTATTATTCTACAAATACTTTGACAAACTTTTTTTGATTCCTTCGTAATCGATCCCGCAATCGGCCAGTTGCTTGGTCTGTCTTGCCTGCGATATGAAGCGGTCGGGTATGCCTATGCCCTCTACCTTTATATCGTAGCCGCGGGCGAGTACATATTCGCATACGGCCCCGTACAGGCCGCCGAGCAGGGTGCCGTCCTCTACCGTGACTATCCTTTCATAGCGCGCGGCGATGCCGTCGAGGGCCTCGCAGTCGAGCGGCTTGACGAAGCGGAAGTTGTACACGCCCACCTTTCCGGCGTAGTCCTCCGCCGCCCTCAGGGCTTCATACGCTGCCGGACCGCAGCTGACGACGGCTACCGTGTCTCCTTCGAGCAGGGTTTCGGCCTTGCCGACGGGAAGCTCCGCGAACGGGACGTCCTGCCATGCGGTGCCGCGTCCCATTCCGCGCGGATACCTTATTATAAAGGGCCCGCTGTCGTGCCTGTAGGCGGTGTACATCAGCTGCTTGAGCTCCGTCTCGTCCTTGGGGCTGCTGACTATGGTTCCGGGTATGCTGCGGTATGCCGCGATGTCGAACGCTCCCTGGTGCGTGGCGCCGTCTTCTCCGACCAGCCCCGCCCTGTCGAAGCACAGCACTACCGGCAGCCTCTGCAGGGCCACGTCGTGGATTATCTGGTCGTACGCCCTCTGGGAGAAGGCGGAGTATATGTTGCAGAAGGGTTTCATGCCTCCTGCCGCGAGCCCGGCCGAGAAGGTCACGGCGTGCTCCTCCTCGATCCCGACATCGAAGAACTGTGCGGGCCTGCGTTCTGCGAGCAGGTTCATTCCGCAGCCCTGGGCCATTGCAGGGGTGATTCCGACGACTTTCGGATCCGTTTCGGCGAGCTGCAGCAGCACCTGGCCGAAGACATCCTGATAGCGGTCCCTGTCGTATTCGGTGCCTATCCTCTGTCCGGTTTCGGGGACGAACCTGCCGGGGGCATGCCAGGTGACCGGATCTTTCTCGGCCGGTCCGTAGCCCTTCCCCTTTACCGTCATGCAGTGCAGTATGCGGGGCCCGTCCATGTCCTTGAGCTTGCGCAGCGCTTTTACCACTTCGGCTATGTCGTTGCCGTCTATCGGACCGAAGTATCTGATGCCGAGCGACTCGAATACATCCCCTCCGGTACTTTTCACGAACCACGACTTGAGGCTGCGCACCCAGCGCTGGATGAAGTCCCTGAAGCGCCCGTCTCCGAGCAGGTGCCATATCCTGTCCTTGAGCCGGTTGTAGGAATTGCTCGTCGTGATGTTGAGCAGGTATTCGTGCATCGCGCCGGTGTTGCTCTCTATGGACTGGTTGTTGTCGTTCAGCAGTATGAGCATGTCGGCCCTGCCGGCTCCGGCATTGTTCAGCCCCTCGAACGCCAGTCCTCCGGTCATCGCGCCGTCTCCGATAAGGGTTATGACCTTGCGGTGCAGCCCCTGCAGTCTCGCGGCCTCCGCAAAGCCCAGGGCCGCGGAGATTGAAGTCGAGGAGTGGCCTACGCCGAAGCAGTCGTACTCGCTCTCGTCGCGGTTGGGGAAGCCGCTGATGCCGCCCTCTGTCCTGAGGCTGCGGAAAGCCTCCCTGCGTCCGGTGATGATCTTGTGCGCATAGGCCTGGTGGCCCACGTCGAACACGAACTTGTCCTGCGGCGTGTCGAACACATAATGCACTCCCACGATCAGTTCGACGGCACCCAGGCTCGATGCGAGGTGCCCCGGATTGGTCGAGCAGCATTCCACTATATAGGCGCGTATCTCGTCACAGAGCTGCCTGAGCTGGGCCATGTCCAGTTCTTTCAGGTCTTTCGGCGAATCTATCTTTTCGAGCAGTCCGTATTTCATTCTGTACTCTTGCAGTCAAGTTTCAGTTCCGGGTGCATCCGGGATGAACGCATCAGAAGCAGGGCCACGGCCACGGCGGCGCATCCCAGGACTATGAACATGTATTCTGCCCTGACGGCCGCCTCGACGCCCGAGAGCGACCTGAATATGCGTCCCACGAATATGGGGACTACCAGCATGCCCATGTTCTGTATCCAGTATAGCAGTGAATATGCCGTCCCGAGGTTGCGGTCCGGGACTATCTTCGGGACGGTCGGCCACATCGCCGAGGGTACGAGGGAATATCCCACTCCCAGTATCGCTATGGAGAAATATCCCCAGAAGGGCACCCCCTGCGGCGCGAATGCCAGCAGCAGGTGTGCGCATAGCACCAGAAGGGCTCCGCACAGCATCCAGCGGGTAGCCTTGCCGACCTTGTCGACCAGCGCCCCGAAGACCGGAGTGAACACCACGGTGAAGAAAGGGATCATCGATATCACCCACCTGGCCCCGTCTACGTCCATTCCGAAGCGCGGTATGACTATGGATGTGGCGAATTTCTTGAAGGATATTATGCAGCAGTAGAAGAACACGCAGAGCAGGGCCGTCATTATGAAGCGCGGGTTCCCGAGGACCCTGAATATGTCGGAGAAGCGGAACCTGTCCTCGTCCTTCACCTTTCCCCTGGAGCCCTCGATCCCGTTCCTCATATCGAAACGGGCGTCCATGGCCACGAACACTCCCCAGAGCAGCACCCCGGCGAAAATCAGCATCAGTCCGACGAGCGCCGGACGGGAAGTCTCCGCGAGGGTATACATCTCTCCCGGCACCTTCTGCGCGACGAGCATGGGGGAGAGTATGAACGCGCTTGCCGTTCCGAGCCTTGCCACGGCTACCTGGGCACCCATTGCGAACGCCACGTTGCGTCCCTTGAACCACTTGGCTATCGAACGCGTCACTGCGACTCCGGCAATCTCGCTCCCGAGCCCGAAGAACATGCACCCTATGTAGGCTATCGTAAGGGATGTTCCCGGCTCAAGACCGCTGCACAGGGCAAGGTAGACCGTCCCGGCGCCGGCTGCCATAAGGCCTACGAACACCGAGCCTATGACCCTGACGCCGAACACGTCGAGCAGCACACCGCAGACCACGAGCCCTCCGCATACGCACAGGAAGCTGTAGCCTCCGGCGTAGAAGCCGTAGTCTGCACTGTCCCAGCCGAGCTCCAGGCTTTCGGGGTGCTGGAATATCTGCGACAGTGTCGAGAACATGTCGTCGAAGAAGTACGACGCGAACATCGGCACCATCAGGCAGACGAGTGCTATCCAGCAGCTTGCTTTGGCGGTTCTTTCGGTCATCTCCCTACAGGTGCGTACTTATTCCTTTATGTTGGGCAGCTCCAGTCCGTAGCCCTTCCTCCTGTCTTCGGCCTTCAGGTATATGCTGAAGATGAATGCGAGTATGCCGAAGCATGAGAACACGACCATGGGCACGGTGTAGCCTCCGGTAGCTTCGCGCAGGCGTCCGATTATCGAGGGCACGAGGCAGAGTCCTATGTTCTGCACCCAGAAAATCAGGCAGTATGCGCTTCCGAGTATCTTCTCGTCGATTATCTTGGGCACGCTGGGCCACAGGGCCGCGGGCACCAGCGAGAAGCTTACTCCCAGCACGACTACGAGCAGCACTGCAAACCACTGCTTCGGGAATGCGGGAAGCACGAAGGCGAAGCACAGGTGGCAGGCTATCATGGTCGCTGCGCCGAGCATGAGCATCGTCGCTCCCTTTCCCTTGTGGTCGAGGAAGATTCCGAGGACGGGGGTCAGTATCATGGCCAGTATGGGGAAGAAGCTGAACAGGCGGCTGGCTTCGGCGGCGTCTATGCCGAGGGTCTCCTCGAGCATGTTGGGCGCATAGCGCTGGAAGGGGAATATCGCGCTGTAGTACAGTACGCACAGCAGGGCCACGAGCCAGAACATCTTGCTGCGGAAGATCGCCCCGAGGTCGGAGATGTGGAACTCGTCTTCGGGCGACTTCTCTTCGGTGGCGAGGCCGGCCTGTACGAGCTGCCTGTCGAAGCGAGTGTCCATTACGCAGAACACCAGGAAGTTGATAAGGCCGATGCAGAGCAGCAGCCCGCATGCGAGTATCGCAGGCACCACCGTGTCGCCCGCGCCGATCATTCCGTCGGCGTTGCCGAACTTGTCGGCGATAAGCGGTGAAAGCCACATCACCGCGAACACTCCGAGCCTGGCGATAGCCATCTCGAGCCCCATTGCGAGAGCCATTTCCTTACCCTTGAACCATTTGGCTATAGCCTTGGATACGGTAGTCCCCGCCATTTCGCAGCCGCAGCCGAAGATCATGAATCCCAGACAGGCGAGCTTCGCGCTCCCGGGTATGGCCGTCCACCAGCTCCCGAGCCAGGTGCAGAATGCCGTGCCCTGGAACCAGTCGCTGACCGCGACGAACTTGATTGCCGCGCCCGCCACCATAAGCGAAGCCGAGAGGGTGCCGGTGAAGCGGACTCCCATCTTGTCGAGGATGATACCCGCGAGTATCAGGAATCCGCAGACGTTGAGTATGTATTCCGACGAGGCGTAGGTGCCGAAGGCACTGCTGTCCCAGCCCCTCTGTGAGTTGATAAGCGACTGCAGGGGAGACAGTACGTCGACGAACATGTATGCGAAGAACATCATCAGGGCGATGAGGATGAGCGCACCCCACCTCGCCACCGGATAATCGTTCAGGAATTTTCTTGCCTGTGCAACCATGGCTGTATCGATTGTTGTAAGGTTTGACTTTGCTGCGTGATACTAGAACGGCAGGTCGTCCTCGGGCTCTGCCGTCTGAGCGGCGGGTTCCGCCGGCACGGGGCCGCTCTGCTGCACGGGTGCCTGATACTGCTGCGCAGGGGCATGGTGCTGGGCTGCGGGCGCCTGCCATGAGTTGTTCTGGCGGTATCCCTGCGAATATGAGCCCTGGCCCTGGTCGTCCTGCGGGTTGCCGTCGCCCCTCCTTCCGAGAAGCTGGAGGGAGTCGGCGTTGATTTCGGTAGTGTATCTCTTGGCACCGCTCTGGTCGGTCCAGCTCCTGGTGCGCAGCTTGCCTTCGATGTACAGCTGGGTGCCCCTGTGCACGAAACGCTCCACCACGTCGGCGGGCTGGCCCCATGCGACTATATTGTGCCATTCCGTGTTCTCGCGCATCTCTCCGCTGCGGTCCCTGTATCTTTCCGTAGTCGCGAGTGTGAATGTCGCGACCTTCCTTCCCTGTGCGCCCTGTGCGCCTCCGTCAAGGTAACGTACCTCCGGCTCCTTGCCGACGTTACCGATTAGCATTACTTTGTTGAGTGACATATCGGTCGTTTTTTATTATTTCGATTTTACAGTCAAAACAGATTGCAAGATACTGAATTTTTTGTGAAATTTGTCCATAGTATGTCTCGAAATCTCAGAACGGTGTGCCTGCTCGGCTTCATGGGAAGCGGCAAGAGCAGTGTCGGAAAGTGCCTTGCAGATATGCTCGGCGCAAGTTTTGCCGACCTCGACGAACTTGTGGCGGAAAGGGAGGGAAGGAGCATCCCCGATTTGTTCCGCGACGGTGAAGAGGCTTTCCGCAAGGCGGAGTTCTCCGCCCTGGAGGAGTATCTTTCCGTCGGGGGAGACCGGCTCCGGGTCCTGGCCCTGGGCGGAGGGACCGTGTGCTGGGAGCCTTCCCGCAGGCTGCTTTTCTCCGGTGCCGCCGAGACCGTATATCTGCATGCCGCGCTGTCCACCATAATGGAACGCCTCGGAAGCGAGGACGCCTCCCGGCCGCTGTATGCCAGGGCTTCCGAACTGTATTATGCGAGGCAGAGCCTCTATGAGGCGGCCCGGCTCCGTGTGGATACGGACGGCAAGGGCGTAAAGGATGTCGCGCGCGAAATCAGGGATATGCTCTGCGCATAGCCTCGGCGTCGGGCTGCTCACCGGTCATTATGGCATATCCGAGCACGGCCTGGAACAGGTGCCAGCGCGTCCCCGGTATATATCCTTCGTGCCAGGTCATGCAGGGGTCCTTGTAGTTGGCCTCGAGCAGGTGGGCGCATTCTATCTTCTCGATGCCTTCCACCGCCCGGGGCAGCGTATAGACAACCACGTCCGCGCTGACCTTCCTTTCCGCGAGCTCGGCATGCCGGTAGAGGCCGGTCTGCAGTCCGAGCCCTTCCGCAGCCGCGAGTGCCGCCTTCCCTGCGCCTCCGAAGCCTATGACCGCGACGCTCCTGCCGCCCGTCTCCCGGAGTATGGCTTCTACGGCCATGTAGTCGGAGTTGTAGGCCTTGACGCCCTCGGGCGTGTTGAGGCACAGGTTCGTGGCTCCGCACCTTTCGCATTCGGGACTTTTCCAGTCTGCCCGCGCGAACGCGTCGGTCTTGAACGGGGCCGTGACGTTTATAGCCCTGTAGCCGTCGAGGAAGCGCTTCCATGCCTTCTCGAAATCGGAAGTCTCGATGAGGTCGTAGGGGTGTTTCCCGTTGTATGCGGCCTTGAACAGCCGCGGGCTCAGTGAATGTCCTATCGGATGCCCGATGAGTCCGTATCTATCCATAATGTCTGTGTGTTCAGGATGTTATCGTACCTGCCTCTGCCGCACCGCCTCGTAGAGCAGTATCGCCGCCGAGACGGAAACGTTCAGCGAGTCGAGCCGTCCGAGCATTGGTATGCGTATGTGTGCGTCGGCCGCACTGCGCCAGGCTTCTCCGAGTCCCTTGTCTTCGGTGCCCATGACTATCGCGGTGCCGCCGCGCATGTCGCAGTCGTAGTAGGGGGACGAGTCCTGGAGCTGCGCCGTGAGTATCCGTATTCCCTTTCCGTGCAGGAACCCGATCGCCTCTTCCGAGCTGCACGCCGCGCAGGGGACGGTGAACACGGCTCCTATCGACGCCCTTATGAGGTTGGGGTTGTAGAGGTCGGTCTTATGCCCGCAGGCTATCAGCGCGTCTGCTCCCGCCGCGTCGCAGGTCCTGAGCATCGCGCCGAGGTTCCCCGGTTTCTCGACATCCTCGGTCACCAGGACGAGAGGCCTTTCGGGCAGGGATAGGCTTTCGAGACTGTTGTCTTTCATCCGTATCTCGGCGATTATTCCTTCCGTTCCTTCGCGGTACGCGATTCTGGAATAGACCTCGCGCGTGACGCGGAACCTCCGGCTTTCCGGAAAGGCGGCCGTCAGGCGGCGGCTTTCGTCGCCATCCCCGAGGATCTCGGGACAGAAGAACACGGAGTCCGGTTTGAATCCCGCAGAAAGGCAATGTCCGAGCTCGCGCCTGCCTTCGACCGTGAAAAGTCCCGTCCTGCGTCGCTCGGAAGGCTTCTGCTGCAGCTCGAGCAGTCCCCTTATCTTCGGGTTCCTCGCCGATGTTATAGTCTCAGCCGGCATTCTTTCCAAGCAATGAAAGCACTCTGTCGACTGTGGCCTGTCCTCTGATGTCTTTCTCGATTATGACTCCGTCGGGCCCTATCAGATAGGTGGTGGGGAAGTATGATATCCCGTATCTGCCCGTTATGTCGTTGGTGTCCTTGTCCGACATTATCTGAGGCCAGTCGATGCCGTAGTCGGAGATTATCTCCCTGATCTGGTCCTCCCGGCCCGGATAGATGATTCCTATGATTTCGAAATCCTCCCTGTCGGTGCTGTCGTGCAGCTGCCTGAGTACGGGAAACTCGTCGAGGCACGGAGGGCATCCCAGGGCCCAGAAATCCAGCAGGACATATCTGCCCCGCAGCCCTTCGAGCGAGACCTTCTGCCCGGAGGTGAATTCGCTGCCCTCGAAGGGATAGGCCTTGAAGCCCGGCAGGGCCGCATAGGTCTCGTCTGCGGAAAGTCCTGTCTTTTCGAGCAGCAGGGTGTTGTTTCCGGTGTCGACTCCCTTGATTCTCAGGATCTCTCCCTTTATGTTCATGACATCTCCGATCCTGAGTATCCTTGACGCCGCCACCTTGCCTGTCTGCGGGTCGGCGTCGCCGGTAAGCACGAGTTCGAGACCTGTCGAATATGTCAGATACTGTCTCGGCCTGACCGCGATCCCGACTCCGTTGTATTCCGTTTCAGAGTAGGTGGCGAAATTGGTGCACAGTGAGCCGCGCCTGCGGCTGTAGGCGACACTGACAGGGACGGTGATCTGTGTTATCTCGCCGTTGGAATAGCGTTCGGCGGACACTGTGACGACGTTGGCAAGGGCGACGGAATCCTTGTTGTCCGAAGCCCATATCGTATCTAAGTCGGCCGGAACGAACACTTTCTCGTCGTCAAGCTCCAGGTCGTTGTCGGTGTCGATTGCGGCTACGCTCTGTCCTGAAGCATCTTTCCCTATTGCAAAGGCTATAAGGGTCTTTACGGGAGCCTTGGAAAGCCGGGTGTTGTCGAGAGCCGCTGTGAGCAGCCCTGTCCACCTGTCGTACCATTCGGCGGATATGTCTCCGCTGCAGTAGCCCTGATATACCGTCTGGTAGAAGTCGGTCTCAATGGCCCCGTATTCCACATCGCTCATTCCGGAAGGCGCCGAGAGCGGATTGATCTGTATCTTGTACCATACATCTGTCTCGTCGTCTGTGTTGAGGCTCGCGAGCGCGAAACCGAATTCGAAGGGGCCGTATCCCTCCCGGGGTGTCAGCGGAAGCTCCACGATGCCGTCATCGCGGGAGCAGCCGGCAAGGATGGCCGCCGCGGTGGAAAGGATGAGCAATGCGGGATGCTTCATGATGATTGCAGCCTATTGTCCGTTTCCCTGGGTCTTGTCCGTCTTGAGCACTTTCTCTGGCTTCATCTGGGGGAAGAAGAGCACGTCCTGGATAGTGGTCTGGCCGGTCATGAACATGGTGAGGCGGTCGATTCCCATGCCCATGCCCGAGGTGGGCGGCATGCCGTATTCGAGGGCGCGCACGAAGTCCATGTCGATGTACATCGCCTCGTCGTCGCCCTTGCTCTTGAGCCTTGCCTGCTCCTCGAACCTCTGCAGCTGGTCTATGGGGTCGTTGAGCTCGGAGTAGGCGTTGGCCAGTTCCTTGCCGCATACGAACAGTTCGAAACGCTCCGTGAGTTCCGGGTTGCTGCGGTGGCGCTTGGTCAGCGGCGACATCTCTACGGGGTAGTCGGTGATGAAGGTGGGCTGGAGGAGCTTGTCTTCGCAGTATTCGCCGAATATCGCGTCTATGAGCTTGCCCTTGCCCATCGAGGGCTCGGTAGCCACGCCGAGCCTGCGGCATGTGTCGCGCAGCGCGTCTTCGTCCATGCCGCTTATGTCGACTCCCGCATATTCCTTGATTGCCTCGAGCATGGGCAGGCGCCTGTATTCGCCTCCGAAGTCGACTTCAGTGCCTCCTATCATGACCCTGGTCGTGCCGTTGACCGCCTGGCTGACCTTGCGGAGCATCTTCTCCACGAAATTCATCATCCAGTTGTAGTCCTTGTATGCGACATATATCTCCATGCAGGTGAACTCGGGATTGTGGGTCTTGTCCATGCCCTCGTTGCGGAAGTCCTTGGCGAACTCGTACACTCCGTTGAAGCCGCCGACTATCAGCCTCTTGAGGTAGAGCTCGTTGGCTATGCGCAGGTAGAGGGGGATGTCGAGGGCGTTGTGGTGGGTTATGAACGGCCTTGCCGTCGCACCACCCGGGATGCTCTGGAGTATCGGGGTCTCGACTTCGAGGCAGCCTGCCTCGTTGAAGTATTCGCGCATCGTGGCGATGATCTTCGCCCTCTTGACGAAGACTTCCTTGACCTGCGGGTTGACGATGAGGTCGACATATCTCTGGCGGTAGCGCAGCTCGGGGTCTGTGAACGCGTCGAATACCTGGCCGTTCTGCTCCTTGACTATGGGCAGAACCTTCAGGGACTTGCTCAGCAGGGTCAGCTCCTTGGCGTGGACGCTGAGCTGGCCGGTCTGGGTGATGAACGCGAATCCCTTTATGCCCACTATGTCGCCTATGTCGAGGAGCTTCTTCCAGACGGTGTTGTACATCGTCTTGTCCTCACCCGGGCATATCTCGTCGCGCTTTATGTATACCTGTATGCGTCCGGTCTCGTCCTGGAGCTCCGCGAACGACGCGGCTCCCATTATCCTGCGGCTCATTATCCTGCCGGCGATGCAGACATCCTGGAAGTTCTCCTTGTCGGGACTGTAGCCTTCGAGAATCTGCGCCGCGCTTGCGTTTACCGGATATTCGGCGGCGGGGTACGGCTCTATTCCGAGCTCCCTGAGCTTCGAGAGGGACTCCCGCCTTAAAAGTTCCTGTTCACTGTATTCCATATACTTGTCTCTAATCCGCGCAAAGGTAGTAATTTATTTGCTTTCCTGCCGGCTTTTGACTATATTTGTTTGAATATGCGGAAAGAATGCAAATGGAATCTGATGGACCCCGCCGACAGTGAACAGGTCGAGCGGCTGGCGGCGGAGATAGGCATAGACCGGGTCCTCGCCGAGCTGCTCGTCAAGAGGGGGGTCACCACTTTCCAGCAGGCCCGTTCGTTCTTCCGCCCGAGCCTGGACGATCTGCACGATCCGTTCCTGATGAAGGACATGGATGTCGCTGTAGAGCGTCTCCGCAGGGCTGTCACAGGTGAGGAGGGCATACTCGTATACGGAGACTACGATGTCGACGGCACGACTGCCGTCTCTCTGGTGTATTCCTTCCTGCGCAGGTTCACTTCCAGGGTGGATACCTATATCCCCGACCGTTACGACGAGGGCTACGGGGTGTCTTTCAAGGGTATCGACTGGGCTGCCGAGAACGGATTCACGCTGATAATAACCCTTGACTGCGGCATAAAGGCGGTCGACAAGGTGGAATACGCGTCTTCCAGGGGTATCGACGTGATAATATGCGACCACCACCTGCCCGACGAGGTGATTCCCGATGCCGTGGCCGTGCTCGACCCGAAGAGGGAGGACTGCAGCTATCCGTTCGACGACCTCTCCGGGTGCGGGGTAGGATTCAAGCTGGTGCAGGGTTATGCGGCGCGTTACGGCGTGCCTTTCGAGAGCCTCGTCCCGCTATTGGACCTTCTTGTCGTCAGCATAGCCTCCGACCTCGTGTCTATGGTGGGGGAGAACAGGGTGCTTGCATATTTCGGACTCAAGCAGCTCAACATGAACCCGTGCAAGGGCCTGCTCGCGATGATCAAGTTCTCCAACCTCGAGCAGGGACATGTCGGAATCGACGACATTGTGTTCAAGATAGGGCCGCGCATCAACGCCGCCGGCAGAATGGAGTCAGGCAGACTCGCCGTGCAGCTGCTGACATCGACCGACACGGCAAGGGCCATGGCGATAGGCGGGAAGATAAACGACAACAACAACGAGCGCAAGAACATCGACCGCGAGATTACCCGGGAGGCCCTTGAAATGGTCAGCGAGGGCAGATGCCTGAGCTGCCGCAACGCCACCATAGTCTACAATCCCGAATGGAACAAGGGCGTCGTGGGCATCGTGGCTTCCCGTCTCGTGGAAGCCTTCTACCGGCCTACCGTGGTGCTGACCAGGTCCAACGGATTCGTCACCGGTTCTGCCAGGAGCATAGCCGGATTCGACCTGTACGGTGCGATAGAGAGCTGTGCCGACCTTCTCGAGAACTTCGGCGGACATGTCTATGCCGCGGGACTTACCCTCAAGGAAAGCAATCTTGACGAGTTCGCGAGGCGCATGGACGAGTTCATATCGGACAAGATTACCGAGCAGATGCTCACGCCCGTCATAGATATAGACGCCAAGCTCGACTTCGCGCAGATTACTCCGAAGTTCTTCAGGATACTCAAGCAGTTCCAGCCCTTCGGCCCCGGCAACAACAACCCTATATTCCTGACGGAGAACGTGTACGACGCCGGAACAGGCCGTAAGGTGGGAGCCGAGGGGGTACATATGAAACTGGACCTCATACAGGAGGCCCAGCCGTATCACCAGATACCGGCCATAGCGTTCAACATGGCCGACTATTTCGACTATATCCACGAGGGGAATCCGATCGACATATGCTATGCGATAGTCGAGAACTACTATCGCGGAAACACCTCCATCCAGCTCCGTCTCAAGGACCTCAAGAAGAGGGAAGAGCTGATATAGCGGGCGCGGCTGTCTTCCGTCCCGCCCTTAGAACAGCGTCGGCTCTTCTATGTGCTCTTCCGCGTCTTCGGCGCTTTCAGGGCTGTCCGTTCCGTCCTGCAGGCTCTCCTGTTCCGCATAGTTTTCCGGACCGTAAGGGGCGTCCGCCTCATTTTCCGTCCTGTCTTCAGGTTCTTCTTCCGGCTTCTGTAGCGGCTCCACGAAACGTACCGACCTGACGTCTCCCTTCGCGGCGCATTTCTTGCCTTTGGCGCCGAGTCCCTTCTTCGCTATCCAGTCTGCCGCATCCACGGTCTCGGGCTGCTTGTCTTCGAGCCTCCAGCTTATCTCGTAGCGGGGATAGGCGTCGTCGCTGATGTCCACGAGGTACGACTTCGGGCTGTCGGAGATGAAGGATACCGGGGTGTTGTCGCTGACGGTAAACGAGAACCTCTTGACATAGAAGCTCTTGGACTCGCCGTCATAGTACAGGGCGGTAAAGGTCTTGCCCGGGTCGAACTTCTCTATGCGCAGCACGTCTCCCTGATAGCGGTTCACGAGCTCGAAAGAAGTCGTGTAGTAGCTTCCGTTGCCGAATACCGCCAGCACCTTGTCGCTGCCCTCGAACTTGCCAAGATACAGTCCGTGTCCTTCGTCGTTGAGCTTCTGTATGTCGGCGTCGTACCAGATGTCCTTGCCTTCGATAGTGCTGACGCCCCTGCTCTTGAGGGCTATCCTCTGTATCGCGTACTTGCTTACGAGGTTGCCCCTCGCCGACTTGTTCTTTATCGCGAGCGTCGAGAAGTCGTACTCGAAGCTGGTCTTCTTGAGCTTGGCCCTCGCGCGCAGCATCACCTTGACGGTCTCGGCCTCTCCGTTGTGGTTCGCGCTGAACCATTCTATGCGCGAGCCCGGGGTGCCGCCTGTGATGTCGTATTCCTTGTCTCTGGTCACGGAAGTCACCGCGAACCTCTTCGCATAGTATACGGAACTGGTGCCCTCGCGGTAGATGACATTGTATATCGTGCGCTCGTCTCCGCGGTTGAACACGTTGACATAGAGCAGGTCCTTGCCGAAGAACGCCTTGTCCTCGACCTTGGTTATCCTGTACTTGCCGTCCTTGCGTATCACTATTATCTCCGAGAGGTCGGAGCAGTCGCACACATATTCCCCTCCGTCGTCCTTCTTGAGGCCTATGCCGGCGAAGCCTTCGGAAAGGTTGGCGTACAGCTTGCAGTTGTTGTTCACCACCTTGGTGGCCGTAATCGTTTCGAAGTCGGTGAGTTCCGTCCTTCTCGGGAAGAACTGTCCGTATTTCTTCTTAAGCGAGCGGAACCATGCTATGGTGTAGCGTGTGATGTTGTCTATGTCGTCCTGCACCCTGGCCATCTCGCGTTCGACGCCGAGTATGTGTTCGTCCATGGCCTTGGTGTCGAACTTCGATATCTTCCTGACGGGTTTCTCGACGAGGCGCAGTATGTCGTCCCGCACTATCTCCTTGCGGAACATGTCCTGGAATTCCTTCATCTTTGCGAAGATGTCGGCTATCTGGCTGTCCCAGTCGTTCTGGTCCTGTTCCAGGAGCTTGTATATGCGCTGCTCGAAGAAGATCCTCTCGAGTGAGCTGTAGTGCCAGTCGCTCTCGAGCTCGTCCATTCTCACCCTGAGTTCCTGCAGCAGCAGGTTCCTGGTGTGGAAGGTGCTGTACTCCAGGATGTCGTCTACGGAAAGGAATTCGGGCTTGTTGTCCTTTATGACGCAGGCGTTGGGTGCGAGGCTGCACTCGCAGTCGGTGAATGCGTAGAGTGCGTCGATAGTCTTGTCGGGCGAGACGTCGTTGGGCAGGTGGATGATGATGTTCACCCTGTCGGTGGTCATATCCTCTATCTTCTTGATCTTTATCTTGCCCTTCTCCTTGGCCTTGAGTATCGACTCTATCAGGTCCTTGGTGTATCTGCCGTAAGGTACTTCCGTTACGGCGATAGTGTTCTTGTCTATCTTCTCTATCCTCGCCCTGACCTTGACCGTGCCGCCGCGCTTTCCTTTCATGTATTTGCTGCAGTCGGCGGAGCCTCCGGTGGGGAAGTCCGGATAGATTTCATATTCCCTGCCCTCGAGTATGGCGACGGAGGCGTCCAGCAGTTCGTTGAAGTTGTGCGGGAGTATCTTCGACGAGAGTCCTACTCCGATTCCTTCCGTGCCCTGGGCCAGGAGCAGCGGGAAGCGCACCGGAAGTTCCGTGGGCTCCTGGTTGCGTCCGTCGTATGAAGTCATCCAGTTGGTGACCTTGGGGTCGAAGAGCACCTCCTTCGCGAATTTCGACAGCCTTGCCTCGATGTATCGGGGAGCTGCGTTGGAGTCGCCGGTGAGTATGTTGCCCCAGTTTCCCTGGCAGTCGACCACGAAGCCTTTCTGCCCGAGCTGGACGAGCGCTCCGAGTATCGACGCGTCGCCGTGAGGGTGGTACTGCATCGCCTGTCCCACTATGTTGGCGACCTTGGTATATTTCCCGTCGTCCATCTTGAACATCGTGTGCAGGACCCTGCGCTGTACCGGCTTGAGCCCGTCGACGATATGCGGTACGGCCCGGTGCAGGATCACGTATGACGCGTAATCCAGATACCAGTCCTTGAACATCCCGGATAACTTGAACTTCTCCATAAGCTTAGTCTTCGTAACCGAATTTCCTCAGTTCCTTCCTGCTGTCCCTCCAGTCGGGGTCGACCTTCACATAGATGCTCAGGAAGACCTTCTTCTGGAAGAAGTCCTCCATTTCGAGCCTGGCCTGCGTGCCGACCCTCTTGAGCGCGGCGCCCTTCCTGCCTATCACTATGCCTTTCTGGGACTCGCGCATCACATATATCACAGCCCCTATGTCGTACCTTTCGGCACCTTCCTTGAACGACTCTATGCCGACTTCGCAGCAGTAGGGGATTTCCTCCTTGTAGCAGAGCAGTATCTTCTCGCGTATGATCTCGGACGCGAAGAACCGCAGGCTCCTGTCGGTGAAGGTGTCCTTGTCGTACCACGGCGGACATTCCGGCAGGGAGGATACCACGGCGTCGAGGATGCTCTCGAGATTGAAGCGCTCGGCTGCCGAGGCCGGGATCACCCTGGCCCTGGGGACCAGACTCTGCCAGCGCTCCATAAGCTCCACGACCTTGTCCTGGCTGCTCAGGTCGATCTTGTTGATGACTATTATCACCGGACATTCGAGGTCCGGGAGCCGGCTCACATAGTCGGAGTTCTTGTCGGAGGTCTCGACGGTGTCGGTCACATAGAGTATGACGTCAGCATCGCCTATGGCTCCGTCGACGAACTTCATCATGTTCTCCTGGAGGCGGTAGTTCGGTTTCAGGATGCCAGGCGTGTCGGAATACACTATCTGCCAGTCCTCCCCGTTCACTATGCCCATTATCCTGTGCCTGGTAGTCTGGGCCTTTGCCGTGACTATGGAGAGCTTCTCGCCCACGAGGGCGTTCATCAGGGTGGATTTCCCGACGTTGGGGTTGCCTATGATGTTAACGAATCCGGAGCGGTGCGCCATTATACGTATGCTCCTATCTTCAGAATGTTGACTTCAGCCTCAGTAAGGTAGCGCCATTCGCCTTTCTTGAGCCCCTTCTTGGTGAGACCGGCGAAGTAGACCCTGTCGAGAGCCTTGACGGTATATCCTATGGACTCGAAGATACGGCGTACGACCCTGTTCTTTCCGGAATGTATCTCGATTCCGAGCTTGCGCTTGTCGGATTCGTCTATGTATTCCAGCTCGTCGGCCTTGACTTCGCCGTCGCTGAGGGCGACGCCGGAGAGTATCTTGTCGTAATCTTCCTGACTCAGCTCCTTGTCCAGGGCCACCTGGTAGATCTTCTTCTTGTCATAGCTGGGGTGGGTGAGCCTCTCGGCTATCTCGCCGTCGTTGGTGAGCAGCAGTACGCCCGTGGTGTTCTTGTCGAGCCTGCCTACGGGGTAGACCCTTGCGGAGCAGCCCTTGAGCAGGTCGATGACCGTCCTTTCCGCGTGGGGGTCGCTCGCCGTCGTCACATAGCCCTTGGGCTTGTTCATGATTATGTATACCTTCTCTTCGCCCTTGAGCCTTTCGCCGTTGAAACGTATGTCGTCGTTGAAGATGTTGACCTTCGTTCCGAGTTCGGTGACCACTACTCCGTTGACGGTGACCACTCCGGCCTGGATCAGCGTGTCGGCCTCGCGGCGTGAGCATACGCCCGAGTTGGCTATGAACTTGTTGAGGCGTACCACATCCTGCGCCTTGGCCTCGAATTTCTGGTCGGATACGCTGCCGTTCACTATCGGACGGCGCTCTATCATGCGGGTTATGCCTTCGTTGGACTGCTTGTTGAACTTCGCGCCGGCCGGTTTGCCGGTGCGCCTGGCACCGAAGGGCTTCCTGCCTGCCGCGGGGCGGGCCTTGAACCTCGGTGCTCCGCTCTGGGCGGGCCTGCCCTCTCCGTAAGGGCGTCCTTCCCCGTAGGGGCTTCCCTCTCCGTAGGGACGGCTTTCTCCGTAAGGCTTGCGCTCTCCTGACTGCCTGTATGATGATGAGCCGTAGCCGTGGGGCTTGCGGCCTTCGCCGTAGCGGGATGCACCGCTGTAAGGATGTCTGTCTCCGGTCTGGCGGGGCTGTCCGTAGCCGCCGCGGGACCTGTATTCCCCGTCCTGGCGTGATCTGTGTTCTGATGAATAGGGACGGTCCTCCGGTCTGCGGTGATAGGGTCTGTCCTGTGCGGGGCGGGGCTGGTATTCCACCTTCTCCGCCGTCGTGCTTCTCTGCACTGTCTTCCTAGGTCTAAGTTTTCGGCCTTCCTTTGTAAACTGGTCCATTACTACTTGAGATTAAAATAATATGTAATCGTGCCCTGCTGCATTGCCGGTGCATCGGTGCTCTGGTTGAAGTGCGTCTCTAACGCCGCGCTGCGTGCCGCCGCCAGCAGGGTCTTGTCCATGACGGTGGTGCCTTCTCCTCCGGGTACGGCGCGTACTACCTTGCCGTAATTGTCGACCCAGATGTCTACAACGACTGTGCCGCTTTCCTGGACGTTGTATTCGGGCAGCTTGATGTAGCCGTCCACATGGCGTCCCTTGATGTGGGCGTTCGGCCTGCCGTCCGTACGGCCTCTGTCGGTGTTGCCGTTGCTCTGTCCTTCCCTGAACGTGTCTCCGGCCTCGCTCGCCGCATGTGCCGCGGTCAGCGTCGTATCCGCCTTGGCCATTCCGGGAAAGCTCGCCCTCGGGTCGAGGGCCGGCTCCTCGGGTTCGGGAGCGGGCAGTTCGACATCTCCGAAATCGTCGGGGGCGGTCTCAGGGGTCAGGTTGGGAGCATCGCTCTCGAACGGAGACTCGCTCCTCTGCGCAAGTTCCACAGGCCTGTCCAGGTCTACGGTCTCCGAGCGCGGGGCGGAACCGTAATACTGTTCCATTACGGAGATGTCGTCGCTGAAATCAATCAGCATCGACTGCTCTTCCGGCGGCGGGTAGATGTATTTCAATGACGAGAAAGACACGAGCGCCAGTGCGCACACGTGCAGCGTGACCGTCAGTATAACTCCGGTCAGCCGAGCCTTGCGCTCCCCTTGCGAGCCTGTCTTCCTTACGCTCATGGCAGTCAGTCTATTCCGGCTGTGTGGCCAGGATTACCTTGTAGTGGTTCCTCTTCGCTATGTTCATCACCTGCACGACCTGCCCTATCGGTACGCTCTCGTCGGAGTATATCGAGAAGGTGGGGTCCTCCTCCGACTGCAGCAGGCCTACCAGTTCGTCCTCGACCTGCTGGAAGGGGACGGGCATCTCGTCGCCGTTTATATGGTAGGTATACCTGTCTTCTCCCCAGTCCTTTATCGATACGCTCACCGTAGCCTTGGCGCCCACCTGCCCAGTGCTCTTTGGAAGCAGCAGCTTGAGGGCGTTCGGATTCACGAGGGTCGAAGTCACCAGGAAGAAGATGAGCAGGAGGAATACGATGTCCGTCATCGAGGACATCGACATGTTGGGATCCGCCTTTGTCGTTCTCTTCAGTGCCATTTCCTACTGCTCCTCTGATGATTCACCGGCTTTCGCGCCGCCGTCTTCCTGAATGCCCCCGGGCTCTCCGAGCGCGTCCATAAGCGCTATGGTGGCGCTTTCCATGCTGTATACCAGGGACGATACCCTGGCGGTCAGGTAGTTGTATCCGAAATATGCGAGTATGCCGACTATGAGTCCGCCTACGGTGGTTATCATGGCCGTGTAGATTCCGCTGGAAAGCAGGGTGATGTCGATGTTGTTGCCGGCGTTGGACATGTTGAAGAACGCCTGGACCATACCGAGCACCGTTCCGAGGAATCCTATCATGGGCGCGCCTCCGGCTATGGTCGCAAGGTAGGGAAGTCCCTTCTCGAGACGGGCCACCTCCACGTTGCCGACATTCTCGACGGCGGTCTGTATGTCTCCTAGCGGCTTGCCTATGCGTGCGAGTCCGGCCTCCACCATCCTCGCCACGGGCGTGTCATACTTCGAGCAGAGGGTCCTGGCGGACTTTATCTTGCCTTCGTGTATGTAGTCGCGGATGTCCATCATGAAGTCCTTGTCGATCTTGCCCGCCTGGCGGAATGCCCACCACTTGGCTCCGAATATGTATACGGCGAGGATCGACAGCGCGAGCAGCACCCACATGAGCGAGCCGCCCTTGGCAGCCATTTCGAATAGCGAATACGACATCTCCTGAGGCACGGGAACGGCCTCCGTCATGTCTGCTGCCTGAATAAGAGGGAAAAGCATACTTTCTTTATGATTTTTTGTTCTTGTCCTAACGAAAGGGGACTACTCCCCAACCTGCAAAGATATGTAAAAGAAGTCGAATTTCCTTGCTTTCCGCTTATAAAAGGACTATTCGTAGTCTATCCCGGAGAGGAAAAGGGCATGCCCGGGGACACTTTCTCCGGCGAGGCTGCGCAGCGTGCCCCTTTCCTCGGACGAGCCCGGTTCGAGGATGAGCGAGGCGAAGCCGTCGATGCTCCTCTTGCCCCGGCCCACTTCGACGAGCGTTCCCACGACGGCCCTTACCATGTTGCGAAGGAAGCGGTCTGCCCGGATGCGGAAGTACCAGTAGTCGGGAAGCGGAAGAGAGTCGGGCCCCCTGCGCCTGAATACGGGCAGACAGGGTTCGTAGCTGTGCCATTCCGCATAGCTTACGGTGCATATTGAAGTCTTGGAGTCTGCCCCGGTCTTTTCGAAGCAGCGGAAGTCGTGTGTCCCGAGCAGCATCGAGGCGGCGGCGTTCATTTTCCCGAAGTCCATTTCCGGGTATGCGCACAGGTATGAATGATGTTCCGCGAACGGGTCTTTGACCCTGTGCAGATAATATGTATATTCGCGCTGTAAGGCGTCGAACCTGGCGTGGAAGCCGTCCGCTGCCGGGACGATGCCGTGTACGGTTATCGAATGCGGAGTAATGGCATTTAATTTGCATTGTAGCAATGCCGTGTCCAGACCTTCTGCGGCATCGAAGTGTGCGACATACCCGATAGCGTTCACGCCCGTGTCGGTACGGCCCGCGCCGGTCAGGCTTACCGGGGCGCGCAGCAGTGTGGACAGGGCTTCCGCGAGAGTCTGCTGGACGCTGGATGCCGAGGGCTGGATCTGCCAGCCGTGGAAGCCGGCTCCGCAGTAGGACAGTGTGATTTTATACCGCATAACGACGCAAAAATATCAAAATATATGGAAAGTGTGAACATAAAAGAGCTCAACGAGCGCATACAGAAGGAAAGCGCGTTCGTCGATCTCCTTTCCCTCGAGATGGGCAAGGTGATAGTGGGGCAGAAGCATCTCGTGGAGAACCTGATGATTGCCATGCTTGCCGGAGGCCACATACTCCTGGAAGGTGTGCCCGGTCTGGCCAAGACCCTCGCGATCAGCACCCTCGCCCAGGCGGTCGACGCAAAGTTCAGCCGTATCCAGTTCACTCCCGACCTGCTGCCTGCCGATGTCACGGGTACGCTCATCTACTCTCAGAAGAAGGAGCAGTTCGAGGTTCACAAGGGCCCCGTATTCGCCAACTTCGTGCTCGCGGACGAAATCAACCGTGCCCCCGCCAAGGTGCAGTCGGCGCTGCTCGAAGCCATGCAGGAAAGGCAGGTCACGCTCGGCGACGAGACCTACCGCCTGCCCGATCCGTTCCTCGTCATGGCCACGCAGAACCCTATCGAGCAGGAAGGCACATATCCGCTTCCCGAGGCGCAGGTCGACCGTTTCATGCTCAAGGTTGTCGTGGGCTATCCCAAGAAGGACGAGGAGAAGCTCATCGTCAGGATGAACAACAGCGGGACTTTCCCCAGGGCTTCCAAGGTCGTAGGCCCCGAAGATATCATCAGGGCGCGCGAGGTCGTGCGCGAGGTCTATATGGACGAGAAGATAGAGAGATACATAGTCGACATCGTCTACGCCACCCGTACCCCTGAGGACTACGGTCTTGCATCGGTCAAGGACTTCATATCCTTCGGAGCGTCTCCGCGTGCGAGCATCAGCCTCTCCATGGCTGCCAAGGCTTACGCTTTCATAAAGCGCAGGGGCTATGTGATTCCTGAGGACGTGCGTGCCGTGTGCCCTGAGGTGCTCAGGCACAGGATAGGCCTGAGCTACGAGGCAGAGGCGGAGAATGTCGTACCCGAACAGATAATCGAACAGATAATCAATGCCGTCATCGTCCCGTAACAGTACTTCGGACCTGCTTTCCAAGGTCCGTAAGATCGAGATAAGGACGAAGGCCCTGTCCCGGCAGATCTTTGCGGGAGAGTACCATTCGGCCTTCAAGGGGCGTGGTATGACCTTCAGCGAAGTGCGGGAGTACAGGTGGGGCGACGACGTAAGGGCCATGGACTGGAATGTCACGGCCAGGCTGCGCGCTCCGTACATAAAGGTGTTCGAGGAGGAGAGGGAACTCACGGTGGTGCTGCTTGTGGATGTCAGCCGCTCGGGACAGTTCGGAACCCTCGTGCAGACCAAGCGCGAGTTGCTCGCGGAAATTGCCGCGGTACTCAGCTACAGTGCGATTCTCAACAACGACAAGGTAGGCGCCCTGTTCTTCTCCGACAAGGTGGAGAAGTTCATCCGCCCGGCGAAGGGACGGCAGCATCTGCTGCATATAATCCGCGAAATGCTCCAGCTCCGCCCGACATCCGACGGGACCGACATAGGCATGGCCCTGCGTTTCCTGTCGAATGCCGTCAAGAAGAAATGTACGGCCTTCTTGCTGAGCGACATGCTCGACGTCTCGCCTGACGGGGAGCCCCGCTATGAGGAGGCCCTCAAGGTCGCGGCCCTGAGGCACGACCTGAGCATCATAAAGGTGTGCGACCCGAGGGAGCGCGGGATCGTCCCCATGGGACTCGTGCATATCAAGGATAGCGAATCCGGAAAGTGCTCCTGGATCAATACCGACAGCCGGCGCGTACGCGAGGCCTACTCCCGCTGGTTTTCGGAACTCTGCTCGAAGGAGTCCGCGCTTTTCAACCGTTACAGGGTCGACAGCGTGGAGATTCCTACCGGTTCCGACTATGTGAAATCGCTGATGGCCCTATTCAACAGGAGATGAAGACCTTTTGTCTGATACTTTTAGCCGTTATGGCGGATGTGGTTCCTTCCGGCAAGGCCTATCTGAGGCCCCTGCAGGAAAGGGACTCCGTGCTTGTGGCCGACCAGTTCGAATACGGGTTCCGGCTCGACGGCGTGCAGGAAGGGACTGTCCTGGAACTCCAGGACCTCGAGTCGGTATACCGCAGCGACAGCATAGCCGTGGTGAGGGGCTGGCAGCTTGACACTCTCGGCGTGGACAGGAAGTCCGCCGCTGCCGACATACTCGGAACGGTGGTCGTCGCCCCCTTCGAGGAAGGAAGGTGCGTGCTGCCTCCGGTGGCCTTGCGCCGCATCCGTCCCGGCGGAGCGGTCGATACGCTGCTGTTCGACCCGGAGACGATCGAGGTCAGGGCCATGCCTGTGGATACGGCCACCTTTGTCGTCAACGACATAAAGGGGCAGATGCGCTATCCCCTGACTTTCAAGGAGCTGCTCCCGTACATGGGGGCCGTCCTGGCACTTGCCGCGATAGTCTGGGCCGCCGTGTGGCTCGTGCGGAGAAGGAGGGCTGGAGCCGGTGCGGAGGAAAAGACTCCCGAGTCGGCCTATATCGTGGCGCTGCGCACCCTCGACAAGTTCCGTTCGGACAGATACTGGGCTCCTGAGATGCAGAAGGCATACTATTCCGGCATAACGGACGCCCTGAAGCTCTATATTGAAGACCGTTTCGGGGTGGACGCCCCCGAGATGACGACCGACGAGCTGTTCTCGGCGCTGAAGGGCCGCGACGGCATACCGAAGCAGGTTTTCGACTCGTCCAGGGAGCTTTTCGAATGTGCCGACTATGTAAAGTTCGCCAAGCATGTCGCGGACCGCGACGAGGCTTCGTCCGCCCTCGGCACCGCAGTCGAGTTCGTGACGGCAACCTATAAGACCAGGCTTGAGGAGGAGCGCAAGGCCGATGTTCTTTGAGTATCCGGAACTCCTGTGGCTCCTTGCCGTGCCCCTGCTCCTCGTCGCGCACTACCTGTACCTCGAGCTCCGGGAGCGCGACCCGCACATGAGGGTGTCGATTGCCTTTCCGTGGACGGCAGGCGGGAAATCCGTGCTTTCGGTGCTCCGTCATCTGCCTTTCGTGCTCAGGATTGCCGCGCTCAGCCTGATAATAGTGTCGATCGCCCGTCCCAGGTCGTCCACCGAACTGGAGAGGGTGGATACGGAAGGAATAGACATAATATTCGCAATGGACGTGTCCACCACCATGCTTGCCAGGGACTTCACTCCCGACAGGGTCAGCGCGGCGAAGGACATTGCCATTGAATTCATCGCCCAGCGGCCTACGGACAGGATGGGCATAGTCGTCTTCGCAGGCGAAAGCTATACGCAGTGTCCCCTCACTACCGACAGGGCGACGCTGATAAACATGATGAAGGAGGTCCAGACGGATCTCATCGATGACGGAACGGCGATAGGCAACGGACTTGCGACTGCCGTGGCGCGCCTTTCGGAATCGGACGCCCTGAGCAAGGTCGTGATACTGCTCACCGACGGAGTGAACAACCGCGGTGAGATCGCGCCCCTGACCGCGGCGGAAATAGCCAGGACCTACGGAGTGAGGGTATATACGATAGGCGTCGGTGCCAACGGGGTCGCTCCGTATCCGGTCATGACGCCGTGGGGAGTCGAGGTCCAGAACGTTCGGGTGGAGCTGGACGAGGACCTTCTCAGACAGATCGCCGAGACTACCGGCGGCCGGTATTTCAGGGCTACCGACAACACCAAGCTCGCGGAGATATATTCCGAGATCAACCGCATGGAGACGTCTCGGACAACCGTGGACAGCTTCCCTGTGTATAAGGAGAAGTTCGGCCCGTTCGCCCTTGCCGCACTCGTGTGCCTGCTGCTCGAGCTGCTTGTCAAACTGTTGATAAGGAGGATGCCGTAATGCTGTATTTCGGAAATCCCATATTTCTGTACCTGTTGCTGCTGGTGCCCTTGATACCGGTGGTATACGCACTGATGAGGGCCGGCAGGCGCAGGCGCATGCGCCGCTTCGGCGACGAGGCTCTCGTCTCTGCCCTGATGCCTTCGTGGTCGTCTTCCAAGGGGTGGTGGCGTGTGGCGCTGTTCTGCCTCGGCTTCGCATGTTTCGTCATCGGACTTTCCAGGCCTGTGACCGGTGCGAAGCTGGCCCGGCACGAGACCAGCGGCGCCGAGATAATGATATGCCTGGACGTGTCCAATTCCATGCTTGCGAAGGACTATTCCCCCGACAGGCTTACGAGGGCCAAGCTTGCCATATCGAGGCTTGTGGACCGTCTGCAGGACGACAGGATAGGACTGGTGATCTTTGCCGGAAGCTCCTTCGTTCAGCTTCCGATTACCACGGACTATGTCTCGGCCAAGATGTTCCTCGACAACATAGACACGAGGTCTGTCCCTGTCCAGGGTACGGCGATAGGCGACGCCATAATCACCGCGGCCAGGAGTTTCAGCGTGCAGAGCGAAAGAAGCCGGGCCATAATAGTGATTACGGACGGCGAGAACCATGAGGACGACCCCGTGCAGGCCGCCAGGGATGTGGCCAAGACCGGCATAAGGGTCTACACCGTCGGAGTCGGCTCGCTGCGCGGACAGCCGTTGAGCGTCGACGGACAGCTGCTCAAGGACAGCAACGGAGAGATAGTAGTCTCGAAGCTCGACGAGCAGACCCTCAAGGACATAGCGTCCGCTGGCAACGGAATATACGTGCAGGCCGGCAACGAGGAGTTCGGCCTGAATCCCATAATAGAGCAGATTCGCAGCTTCGAGGACGAGAAGTTCAGCTCGATCGTCTTCGAAGAGTATGACGAGCAGTATATGTACTTTTTCGGCGCGGCTCTCGTCTTCTTCGTGATAGAGATACTCATAGGGCGCCGAAGGTTCATCAGGAGGCTGTTTTAGGAAATATGAGAAGCTTGTTGACCATAATATTGCTGCTGCTTCCGCTGCTGCCCTCGTCCGCACAGGATGACAGACGCGACGTGCGTAGGGGCAACAGACAGTTCCGCAAGGAGAACTACCGTGCCGCGGAAATCGACTACCGCAAGGCGGTCCTCAAGGATTCCACCTCGCTCAAGGCCCAGTATAACCTGGCGTCTGCGCTATACCGCGAGCAGGACTATGATTCCGCCGCCAAGGCTCTCGAGACCGTAGGGGAGGCGGGAGAAGGGAGCTCCGACTATCATTTCAACGCCGGAGACATAGCCCTTGCCCGGCAGGACTATCAGGCCGCCGTGGAATATTTCAGGCAGTCGCTGCTGCTGAACCCTTCCGACCTCGAGGCGAAGGAGAACTATACCTATGCGAAGAAGATGCTGGAAAACCGGCAGAACCAGGGTAGTGGTCAGCAGAATCAGAATCAGCAGGATCAACAGAATCAGCAGGACCAGCAGGATCAGCAGCAGAACCAACAGAACCAGGATCAGCAGGATCAGAATCAGGACCAGCGGCAGGATGGCGGGGACGGCCGGTCCCAGGACGCCCCTTCCGGAATATCCAGGCAGCAGGCCAGCCAGATGCTGAGGGCGATCCAGGCAAAGGAGGACGAGACCCAGGAGAAGGTCAAGCGTGAGAAGGCCCGTCTCCTCGAATCGAGTCAGAAAGAAAAAAATTGGTGATGATCAGGAAGTTATTGGCATTTCTGGCCTTTGCGGCCATTTCGGCTGTGGCTTTCGCGCAGCCCGAGATAAGGATTCAGGCGACGAATCTCGTAGGGGTCAACGAGCAGTTCAACATAACGTTCGTGATTTCCGGCGAGGACATTCCGTCGGGCTGCGAATGGGAGCCCGGCGAGGACTTCCAGCTCGTGTACGGCCCGAGCAGGCAGGTCTCGTCTTCCACTACCATAGTCTACGGCAAGCGTACGAAGACCACCCAGACATCGTACACCTATATACTGATGCCGAAAAAGACCGGAAATTTCAGCCTCCCCGCCGCAAGGATTACGGTTAACGGGAAAGTATATACTTCCGGCATCCCCCAGATCGAAGTCGTCAAGGACGACAGGCCTGCCGAGCAGCAGGGCGGAGGCAGCCCCGAGACGGGAACCATAGCTCCGGACGACCTTTTCATGACCCTTACGCTCAGCAAGCGCAGCGCGGTCGTGGGCGAGCGGCTCACGGCGACGCTCAAGCTCTACCAGAGGGTCAACATCGCAGGTTTCGAGAATGCCAAGTTCCCTGATTTCCACGGTTTCTGGAGCCAGGAATCCCCGGCGAGGCAGAACATAGAGTTCCAGCGCGAAAGCGTGGACGACAAGATATACAATTCCGCCGTCCTCAGCAGCTGGACCATAATCCCCCAGCAGGAAGGCACCCTGACGATCGATCCCGCCGAGCTGGTATGCCTTGTGAACGTCAGGGCTCCGAGCATATCTACCGGCAGCATCTTCGACAGTTTCTTCCAGGACGACTACCGCACCATAAGGCAGAGGGTGGTCTCCGAGCCGGTCAGCGTCAGGGTCAGTCCTCTGCCCCAGGGGGCTCCGGCATCGTTCAACGGAGCGGTCGGCAGTTTCAGCATGAGCGCCGCGCTCACCCGCGACAGCCTGGCTACCCACGAGGCCGCCTCGCTGAAGGTATCGGTTACCGGTACGGGCAACATAGCCCTGCTCGAGGCTCCGGCCCTGGAGTTCCCTCCCGATTTCGAACTGTATGACATCAAGAGCACCGACCTTCCTTCAGGCAGGGAATTCGAGTATCCCTTCATCCCGAGGAGCCACGGGGACTTTACGATAGGTCCCGTCGAATTCAGCTATTACGATGTGTCCTCCCGCAGGTATGTCACCCTGAAGAGCGAGCCTCTGGGGATACACGTGGTGCGTTCCGGCGAGTCAGAGCCTGCCGCTTCCGCGGGAGGTGCCGCTGCCGTTCCCGGAGTCGACCGCAGGAATGTCAAGGATCTCGGCAGCGACATAAGGTATATTGCGGTGACGGTTCCGGCCATGGCCGCTTCGGGCTCTTTCTTCATCGGCTCCGGTGCTTTCTGGCTCGTGACGGTGCTGCTCTTCGTGCTTGCCGCCGGTGCGTATGCCGCGATAACCGGCCTGCGCAGGCGCCGTGCCGACGTGGCGGGGCTCAAGACACGGAAGGCCACCAAAATGGCCCGCAAGCGGCTTGCCGAAGCGGGCGTGTTCCTGAAGAAGAACCTGTATACGGCATTCTACGAGGAACTCCACAGGGCCTTGCTCGGCTATGTCTCCGACAAGCTCAACCTTGATGCCGCGGAACTCAGCAAGGACAACATCGCCTCGCGCCTGGCAGGAGCCGGAGTGCCTGAGGGCACGGTATCGGAGTACATATCTCTGCTGGACGCCTGCGAGTATGCAAGGTATTCTCCCGATGCCGGTGTCGAGACCATGTCGGCCAATTATGAGAATGCCGTAAAAGTAATATCCGAAATAGACGCATCTATGGGCAGGAAACACAAGACTGCGGCCTCTGCCGGTACCCTGGCCGCGTTGCTGCTGCTTCTGTTCCCCTTTGCGGCAGGGGCGGCAGACAATACTCCGGCATCCGACTCTCTGTGGAACGCAGGCGTGCAGCATTATGCCTCCGGGAACTGGGACGGGGCCGTCCTCTGCTGGAACGGCATTCTCGACTCCGGGCTGGAGAGCGAACAGCTGTACTACAACCTCGGAAACGCCTACTTCAAGGACGGAGACCTTCCGAACGCCATACTCAACTATGAGAGGGCCCTGAAGCGCAACCCTTCCTATTCCGATGCCCGCTTCAACCTCGAATTCGCCAATTCGATGATCCAGGACAACATCGAGGCCGTTCCCGACTTCTTCCTGTCGGTATGGTTCTCCAGCCTTGCCTCGGCCATGTCCTCGAATTCATGGACGGCTGCCGCCCTCGTGGCCCTCGCCCTGTGCCTTGCAATGGCGGTGATGTTCTTCGCCGGTGAGAGCGGAGGCGTAAGGAAGACGGGATTCATCTGCGCTATCGTGGCGCTGATAATTTCGGTGGCCTGCTTCTGCTTCGCCGCGGGACAGCGCGCCGCATATTTCGATACCGACGAGGCCATAGTAATGAGTCCGGTGAGCGTCGTGAAAAGTGCACCGTCAGCCGATTCTGCCAAGGACCTTTTCGTGCTCCACGAGGGTACGAAGCTCAAGGTGCTGGAGACCGTGGGGCAGTGGCGCAACATCGAACTCTCCGACGGGCGTCAGGGTTGGATGCAGTCATCCGACCTCGAGATCATCTGATATCCCGGCCCTGTCATCTGACCCTCAGCGGGAACGGACAGCTGTCGTTGGCCCTGTAGTGCGGGGCGTAGCAGGACTCTGCCGTAGGCGCGCCGGAATGGAAGACCCCTTCCTGGCTTACATGGAATTCCTCCCTGAGCACCGTCTTGCCTTCAGGCAGCTCGTCGAACCAGTAATCTATGCGGCCGGCGCGTACTTCACGGTATGTGCCGTAGCTGTAGGAGGCCGGTCCGGACAGCTGGTCTACTGCCTGCAGCGCCGCCCAGTGGGGAAGTCCCGCCCTGACGAAACAGCGGCTCTCCTCGCTCCATATTTCGTATTCGGCCGTTATCCTGTCGCCTGTCTTAAGCAGCATGCCGTCTTCGAGGGGTTTCCCGTCGAGGCTGTAGCTTGCCTTGATGTTCATGCCGTTGCCGGCCTCTGAAATCTGTCCGAAAGGAAGCGCGTCCGTCAGGCTGAAGGTCAGGACCCTTGCCGAGAGCGTAGCCTCGCTGCCGTCCATTACCGACGAGACGGCCTTGAGGTAGGCGAAGTCGCTTTCGAAATGCTGAGTCTCTTTCTGCACCATTATCCATAGCCTGATGCCTTCGGCGATGTCGTCGTGCCCGTACTCCGAAAGCAGGTCGCACAGCATGCTGTGGGCGTACAGGCTGCCGTCGAACAGGCCTCTGCCCGGGATGGCCGCGTTCGGATAGCAGTATCCTCCCGATACATGCGGCTGAGAGTACTGCAGGAGTGATTCCAGGTCGGCTTCCAGCGAGCCGCGCAGCTCCGCTCCGGTGCGTATTCCGGCCGAACGGCAGAATGCCGCGCCGCTTCCGGCACGCAGCAGCGCACCCGAAGTCTGTATCCTCATCGCCTTCTGAATGATCCTCGATGTGAGGCCTCTGTCGCCGGTCGGCGTCAGATATTCTCCTATGCTGCCGCGGAAGGCGTCTGTCGCCTCCTTGCCGCAGTTCCCGAACTCTACGGGCCGGTCGGGATAGAGGCTTCTCGTATGCAGGTATCGGGCAAGGTCGAAGCCGCCTCTGCCATAGGGGGAGGAGGACGACAGGAATACCCTGTCGAGGTAGTCCACCGCATCGGGCAGTACGCCTTTCAGTCTCTTGGGGCAGTCGTCTCCCATGTCGGCGCACCATTCCAGCAGCACTGCGGTAATGCCGGGAGAAGACGGCAGTCCGTCGAACCAGCCGAATCCACCGTCGGCGTTGCGGCAGGAGAGGATCTTGTCTATGAGCGTCGCCTTCTCAGCGTCGTCCAGGCCTTCACGGGGAGCCGCTCCGGAAAGTTTCGAGAATGCCGGCATGGCCCTGAGCCGTGAGTCGAGACAGTCGGCATACAAGGCGCCGAGCAGGTCGGTCAGGTTGTCGCTTTCCGGAATGTACTTCCCCGGCAGGTCGCGCAGCAGCATCTGCATTATCGAGAGTTCAGACATCCGTGCGTCTGCCGGATTCCCGTTCTTGAAGGCTCGGAGCAGGGAGTCCGCTACATCCTTTCTGGACGCATCGTCCTTCAGCAGTGCCGAGTGTGCTTCCGTTACGGTCTGCACCGGCGTCCTCACGGGAATGGTGACGAATACTGCGTCGGAGTTCCCGTCTTCGGAAATGAAACTGGCAAGTATGCCGAGCGTCCTTATGTCGGGAACGGTGATCGACAGCGACCTTGCCGCGCCTCCCCTTGCGGGAACGCTGAGATCGACCGCGAGCGAATCCAGGATCTTTCCCTTATCGCCGTAGTCCTGTCCGTCTATGAACGATATGCTGAGCCGGCCGGGAGTATCGATCCCGCAGTTGCTTGTTACGGTGACGGAGGCCGAGTATATGTCGGAGGAATAGAGGAACTTCGGCTGGGCGATGTTCACCCTCACGGGCAGCGTGACGAGCAGCTCGTCCCTGAGGACGGCGTTGTCCATGTCGCGGTCGTGTGCGAACAGCTGGACCACATAGGTGGATATCCTGTCGGAAGTCTCGAAGCTGAAGCTGACGGTCCCGTCCTCACCGCTCCTGAGCAGAGGCTCCCACGCGAGCGTGCCCTCGAAGTCCGTGCGTATTTCAGGCAGGACTGCCTCTTGCGCCCCGGCACCGTAGTCTTCCGCAGAGGTGCTCTCCGTGAACGCTGCATCCGCCATTACGCTTCCGGCGACTTTGGGCACCGCGAGTCCGCGCAGGTTGATTCCGTTCAGCAGGAAATACCGGCCTGAGGAATCGTGGGTGCCTTCGGCCGTGATACAAATGAAATCGGGGTAATGCTGCGTCGTCGGGAAGATTTCTCTCCAGATGTTCGCGGCTATGCTTTCGGATGCCAGGTCGAAGACGCTTGCAGCGCATTCAACAGCGGGGTCTGTCTTTATGTTTACCGTGATTTCGGAAGACGGGGCCGCAGTGTCGGTGAACCTTTCGAGGGACAGCGGCAGGGCCGCAGGCTGCTCGGGAAGGGTGAAGGTGTCGGTGTAGCGGAACACTCCGGCGTGCTTGAAGAATATCGCGCCTATGCTCAGCCGTGAGGGCCATGCGGCGTCATGTCCGAAGTCCACTGTCGCGAGAGAACCTTCCTCGCCGGGGATTCCTTCGAGGTGGACTGTCCTGCTGTCCAGAAGGACATTGCCGTTGCCGTAGAGCTGTACGACAGCCCACAGTTCTCCCTGGCCGGAGCCTATCTGTATTACGGGCCTGTCCTCGGCCACGGAACGGAAGAAGCCGAGAACCGGCGCTCCGAGCACGGTGTCGTCTTCCGACATCAGTATGAACTGCATCTCGGCCTTGTCTTCGTATTCAGTGCCGTCGTCGGCGATTGCCGTGGCGCTGCACGTCAGCCTGTATAGTCCGGACGGGAGTCCTTCCAGGGCTATTTCCGTGCGCCCGGCACCGCCCTGCCCTGTGAGGACTTCGGTGCCGCGGCTGTCGGCTATGCTGTAGCCTACCGCAAGTTCGGGACGGCTGCCCCCTCCCTGGCGGAGGTGTCCGAGACTGAACTGCATGTCAAGCACGGAGCCGCAGATGATCGCGTCTTCCGCAGCCCTGTCCGGAGCGAGGCTGAAACTGCCCTCGGCCCGGTTCATGACAGCCATGCCGAGGTCGAGCCTTCCGGCGACGCTCACTCCCTTCTCGAACGACAGGCTCTCTCCGCTCTCGTCGCTTATGTCCAGCCTCACCGCGTACCATGCGCCGTAGCCGTCGTGATCCGTATCGAAGGCGAGCGAGAAGCGTCCGTCACGGTCGATTTCGAGCACCCCTCCGCAGACGGGCTTCCCGTATTTGAGAACCTCGTACCGCGCCTTCGAGGTGAGCAGTCCGTGCCCGCTGAAACTCCTTATCCGGCCGGAGACCGTCGGCGAATCGCCGCATAGGAAGAGCCTCGGGTCGTCGTCCCATTCCACTGTGAAGCTCGGCAGCGTGAATTCGTCCACCCTTATACTCTTCGAGGCCAGGGTGCGTCCGTCCTTTGATATCCTCACCGTGTACATGCCGCCGGTGCGTCCTTCTTCTATTTCGAAAGAACCGGCGACGGAACCGAAGCTGTTGGTGCGGAGCTCCAGCGAAGAGAATTCCTCGCCGCGCGCGTCGGTAACGGCTGCGCGCAGTCCGACGCCTTCTTCAGCTGCCCTGAGCCTTTCCGTCCCGCTGAAAAGCACGGCCTTGAAGTGGACGGTTTCGCCGGGGTTGAAGGCGCTGCGATCCGTGATTATCATGCATCTGTCGGGACTGTATGCCGAAGGAGCCGTGCCGGATCCTTCCTGGGGATAGCCGTACAGGGGGACTTCCGGCGACATCCTCGTCCTGCCGTCCCCGTCGGTAAGGCTTGCCTGCACGGTGTAGGTGTAGTCCCTCTCGCGTATGCCCGAGAGGAAGTCCTCCGGAACAGGCCTGAAGCCCTCGCCCGGAGCAAGCGTGCAGGATGCGGTCTCGACACCCGAATTCCGGAGTGTCAGGACCGCTTCTCCGCAGGGCTCTCCGCTCCAGTAGTCGCATATATATGCCTGCGCGCCCGCGGAATGTATGTTTATGGCTATCGAGAGGCTGAACTTGTCGTAGTGCAGGTTCCCGCTGATCCTGCCCTTGCGTGCCGTAATGGCATAGCTCCCGTCTTCCAGGCTCCCGAGGGGGACTTCCAGGGTGTCCGGGACGAAGAAGCTCCTTCCGGGGTTAGACAGCCTTGTCCTGAGCACGCTTTTCCCGTCGTGCCGGACTTCCACCTTCGCGGCCCCGAGGTTGACGAGCTGCACGAGGAGGGTGTCGTTCTCGACATCCAGCCTGATATGCCTGCCTGTAAGGATCTGTGTCAGGGTTTCGGGATATGTCGTGTGCGCCGCGATCAGCCTTTCGGCCCTGTCCCGCGACCTGGATGCGGCCTTGATCCTGCTCTGGAGACCTGCGCATTCCGTCAGCAGGGCGAGGTAGCCGTCTTCGTCGGAAGTGCCGCCGTCCTGCAAGGTGCGGAACCTGTTTTCCAGCAGCTTTGACTCGGCATACAGGGCTGCCGCCCTGCCCGGGTATGATTCTGCAAGCTCTCTATAGACCGAGTCGGCCGCTGCCGGACCGGATCCGTCCTGCACTTCCCGTCCGGCTTCGCACATGCGGTAGATGAAATCGAAGGGATACCTGCCCTCGACCCTCTCCGCCAGAATGTCCGAGACGCTGTCGGGCGAAGTCGAGTAGACGGCCCACAGGGCATAGTCGTAGTCGTTCTCCAGCAGGGAGCGGAGCGTCTCTGCGCATTCCAGGCGCTGCAGTCCGGAGTCCTCGCCGTAGAACCTGACATTAGCCCCCGACTCCAGCCCTGACCGTTCCCTCTCGATGAAGGCGAGGGCCTCGGCGGGGTCGGCGCTCCTGAACCTGTGAACGAAAGTCATTACGGGGCAGTCGAACTCCGCTATCTCCCTGTCGAGCGAGTCGAGCAGGGCATCTCTTTCCCTCCAGTCCTGCGAGACCGAGGTCTGCACATATTTCAGGCAGGCGTCGTAATAGTCCCAGGCGGACCTCTGCTCGGCTGCGAGCCGTTTTATCTGCTTAAGCACCGCCTTCTTGTCTTCCGGTCTGTCGGCGCGGTCGAACTGCTCGTATTCGTCCCACAGGCGCCCGAGCTCTCCGTGATCGTTGCCTCCTGCAAGCTGGAACATGGCCGTCAGGCCGAGAATTATCGAAATAAGGAATTTCATCTGGCTTCTGAGTCTTTTCTTATCGTGTCGATATTCAAGATGCATTCGGAGACGAGATAGTTGCTCCCTCCTATATAGACGAGGCTGTCCTCGATGTCCCTTGCCTGCCGCAGGGCCTCGGTGCATGCACTGGCTACGCTGCCGCAGCATACCGTATCGAAGCCGCTCATCCTGCCGGCGAGCTCCTCGGCCGGAAGGGCCCTCGGGATGTCTGGCGCGGCGATGAAGTATTTAGCCTCCTTCGGCATCAGGGGCAGTATCGAGCCGAGATCCTTGTCGGCCATTATGCCGTAAACGATAAACAGCGGCCTGCCGCTCTGCCTGAGGCGGTCGAAGTTGATTCTGAGCGCAGGCGGATTGTGCCCTATGTCGCAGATAGTCTCCGGCGAGTCGAAAAGTTTCTCCCATCTGCCTCTCAGCCCCGTGACGGCGGCCGCTCTGGAAATCGCTCCGCGGTCGGCCCCGATTCCGAGCAGGCCCAGCGCCGCAAGTGCCGTACGGAGGTTCTCCTGCTGGTACGGGCCGCGCAGGTCTGTCTCGAACAGCTCCTCGTCGAAGTCGCAGGCGTAATACAGGGGGCAGGGCAGCTGCCCTGCAGCATGCTCGAATACCGGGGATGTCTCCGCATCCCTGTCGGAGACCAGCGCGGGCACGCCTTTCTTGAATATGCCTGCCTTCTCGGCTGCAATCTTCGCCCTGGTGTCGCCGAGCAGCGCGCAGTGGTCGAGCCCTATGCTTGTGATTATGCTCAGGCGCGGAGTTATTATGTTGGTGCTGTCCAGGCGTCCTCCAAGCCCTGTCTCGATGACGGCGGCGTCGACTTTCTCGTCGGCGAACCAGCTGAAGGCCATGCCTGTGGTGATTTCGAAGAAAGACAGTCCGTCGAGAGCGTGGCCGTGGAGAAAATCCCAGACATACTCCCTCGAAGGCATCCGGAAAGTCCCGCCGTATATGGTCTTCATCCTCTCGCGGAAGTCTGCGAGGTGCGGCGAGGTGTACAGTCCCACCTTCATTCCCCCTGCCGACAGGGCCGCGGCCAGCATGGAACTGACGGAACCTTTGCCGTTGGTCCCCGCGACATGTATGCAGGGGTAGCCCTTCCACGGACTGCCCAGTGCCGCGTCGAAGCCTTTCATCCCGTCCAGTCCGGGTTTGTACGCACCTCCTCCGAATCCCACCTGCTGAACGCTCGGATGCTTGTCGAACAGCCCGGAGAGCATCAGGTCATATTTCTCGATATCCAGTTCCATAGTTCCGGTACTTATGTGAGAGCGCAAATATAGTCATCATAATTTGCAACTCATCCCGAAAATTCTTATTTTTACGAATCAGCATTTGAGATATGTCTCAAAAGGATTCAGCGTTGTATTCGCCTTACATCATCGACGGCGTCCTCCAGGAACTGACGCCGGCACGGATTCTTTCGGCCGTGACTGAAGATTCTTCGGAATGCACCCCGGACAGCTCTCTGCCGGCAGTCGTGGACGAGACTGTGGACGCTCCGGTAAGGACTGTGGACTACGATTCGCTGAGCATCCGGGACTGTCTCGACGCCGTGCGCGGCTGCGGACGGCCTTTCCCTTATTCCTCCCCCTGTTCTGCGGCCAGGTTCATGCTCGGCTCCGCGCTTGCCGACGCCCTGTGGCGCAAGGGACATTTCCGTCTCGCCAATCTGAGGCCGGAGGCCTTCTGGGAATGGAACGGGGCGCCTGTCGGCTCTATGGCCGCGTTCTACCGCAGCGTGGAGTCCGTCTCCTCGTATGTCGACGACCTCGGGCTCAAGCTGGCCGGCTACCATTTCCGTAAACTCGGCGAAGGCCCGTCGGGGCTGCATTTCACCCTGAGGCTTGCCGATGACGACGGCGCTGGCGCAGGCGACGACGACAGCTTCCCTCCCGAGCCTTTCTCCGTGGGCAACGCCAGCCTCCAGAAAGGCCGCATATGTCCCGGAACCCTGGTTCCTGACGTCTCGAGCTGGATAATATACATCCCATTCGACCCTTCCGACTTCAGGCTCGGAGGTTCGTGCCTCGCTTCGGCCCTGGGCCTTTCCGGTTCGGACCCGCGTATCGAGGATGCCGACTATTTTATCGACTGCTATGAGGTTGTAAGGGAGTTCGCCGAGGACTCCGTACTGCTTTCGGCCGTCTCTGTCGGCAAGGGAGGACTTGCCGCCGCCCTCGAGTCCATGTGCTCCGGCGGCACGGGCGCTGCCGTCGATGTCTCCGGAGTGATGAGGGCCTACGGGGAGAAAAGTGCCGTGCGCGTGCTCTTTTCCGAGATTCCCGGAGTGCTGATACAGATAAGGGATTCGGATTTCGACTATGTCGACGCCGAACTCCTGCTGCAGGATGTGGCATATTATCCTCTTGGGCATCCCGACCTCTCCGGAGCGGGACTCCGCTTCGATTTCGCGGAGAAGTCGGCGATACAGACCATTTTGGAATCCCTTTTGCTTAATGCCGGAGAAAAGACTGAATAGGCGTTGACTACTATTGTTATAACCACTATTATATAATAACCAATGGGCAGACAGAAGATATTCGTGCTCGACACCAACGTCATACTGCACGACCATAAGGCCATAAGGCATTTCCAGGACAACAATCTCGTCATTCCTGTCGCCGTGGCCGAGGAACTCGACAAGTTCAAGAAAGGCAACGACACCCTGGCCTACAACGCCAGGGCGTTCATGAGGGACATAGACCGCATAACCGAAGGCAGGAGCTTCGGCCGGGACGGGCTGCCGATAGGACCCGGCCTGGGCCGCATAAAGGTGGAGCCCAACCATCCTTTCAGCGGCGAATATGCGGACATGTTCAGGGACGACATACCCGACCACAGGATACTGTCGACCGCCATGTGGGTGCGGGACCACAACCCCGGCACCTTCGTGGCCCTGGTTACGAAGGACCTCAACCTCAGGCTCAAGGCCAAGGCTGTCGGAATGGAGGTCCAGGACTATCTGACCGACAAGATGGACGACGCGAAGATAGAGAACTCCCAGAAGGAGGTGCAGCAGTATCCGCTGCCGTCCGACAAGATGCAGGCGCTGTGCTACGGCCCCTCCACCCAGCTCGACTGGAAGGATGTCGTATCCGAGCGTCCCGCCCCGAACCAGCTCTACAAGTTCCGCTGGGAGTCCGGCGCCGAGGGAGGGGCATGTGCGCGCTATGATGCCGACAAGGACAAGATAGTGCTTGTCAAGACCCGCGAGGCCTACGGCATACGGCCGCGCAACGACGAACAGCTCATGGCACTCGACGCCCTGCTCAACCCCAGGATCGAACTTGTGGCCCTTACGGGAGGCGCGGGTACCGGCAAGACCCTGCTGGCCCTGGCAGCCGCCCTCGAACAGGAGAGGGATTACGAACAGATCGTGCTTTCACGCCCGGCGGTGATACTGGGCAATCAGGACCTCGGCTTCCTGCCGGGCGACCAGAAGGCCAAGATGGGACCCTTCCTCCAGCCGCTCATGGATAATTTCAATGTCATCAAGAGCCAGTTCAAGCCCGGTTCGCGCGAGGCCCAGAAGCTCGAGGGCATGCTTACGCAGGAGAAACTGCTCATAGAACCGCTGGCCTACATAAGGGGCAGGAGCCTGGGCAGGTGCTACTTCATAATCGACGAGGCGCAGAACCTCACGCCCCACGAGATAAAGACCATAATAACAAGGGCCGGAGAAGGCACCAAAATGGTCTTTACCGGCGATATATTCCAGATCGACCAGCCTTACCTCGACCAGTGGTCGAACGGTCTGACCCACCTGGAGGACAAACTTTCGGGGCAGAAGATATTCCAGCACATATTCCTGCGCAAGGGAGAACGCAGCCGGCTTTCGGAAATGGCGGCAAAATTGCTATAGTCGCAAATTTGCGTTAAATTTGCGTTCCTTTTGAGAATCGACATAATATTATATTGACAATAAATAATTTAATGAAGTTTTACCTATGTTTGAAGTGAAGAAACGCGTGTATTGCTTCGGAGGAAAGACTGCCGAAGGAGACGGTTCAATGCGTGAACTCCTCGGCGGCAAGGGTGCGAACCTCGCGGAGATGAGCAGGCTCGGAATGCCTGTGCCCGCCGGTTTTACCATTACGACCGAGTGCTGCGCAGAGTATTATGAACTCGGAGGAGGCTATACCGAGGACCTCAGGCTCGAGGTCAGCGGCGCAATGGCAGCCATGGAAAAGATTATGGGCAAGAAGTTCGGAGATCCCAAGGATCCCCTTCTCGTGAGCTGCCGTTCGGGTGCCAGGAGCTCCATGCCCGGCATGATGGACACCATACTCAACATCGGCCTCTGCTCCGAGACCATACCCGGAATGATCGAGAAGACGGGCAACCCCAGGTTCGTGTATGACGCATACCGCCGTCTGATCATGATGTATTCCGACGTAGTAATGGAGAAGGCCGAGGGCATAGAACCCGCCGACGGACAGGGCATACGCCAGCAGCTCGACCGCATGATGAACGAGGTCAAGGAGGCGAAGGGATATACTTCCGACACCGAACTTACCGTCGACGAGCTCAAGGATCTCTGCGACAGGTTCAAGCTCAAGATCAGGGAAGTGCTCGGCGTCGAGTTCCCCGACAGCGCGAAAGACCAGCTCTGGGGTTCTATCGGCGGCGTGTTCAAGTCCTGGAACGGAAAGAGGGCGATAGCCTACCGCCGCATCGAGAAGATTCCCGATGACTGGGGAACGGCCGTGAACGTGCAGGCCATGGTGTTCGGCAACATGGGCGACACCTCGGCGACCGGCGTGGCGTTCTCCCGCAATCCCGCCAACGGAGACAACAACTTCTACGGTGAGTGGCTCATCAATGCCCAGGGCGAGGATGTCGTTGCGGGTATCCGCACCCCGAACCCCCTGAACGAGGCTACCAAGACCGAGCATAACAAGAACCTCAAGTCGCTCGAGAAGGCCATGCCCGACGTCTACAGGGAGCTCGACGAGATACGCAAGAAGCTCGAGGCCCACTTCCACGACATGCAGGACATCGAGTTCACTATCCAGGAGGGCAAGCTCTGGATGCTCCAGTGCCGTATAGGCAAGCGTACCGGACTCGCCGCCCTCAAGATGGCCATGGACATGCTCTCCGAGGGCATGATCGACGAGAAGACCGCCGTGATGCGCGTCTCTCCCGCCCAGCTGGATGAAATCCTGCATCCCGTGCTCGATGCAAGTTCCGAGAAGAACGCGCATGTGGTCGGACGCGGCCTGCCTGCATCTCCCGGCGGAGCCGTGGGAACGCTCGTGTTCGATTCGCAGTCTGCCATGGATGCGGCCCAGGAGGGAAGGAAAGTCATCCTCGTGCGCGAGGAGACCTCTCCCGAGGACATCCAGGGCATGCGCGCTTCTGCCGGTATACTCACCCAGAGGGGAGGCATGACTTCCCACGCGGCGCTCGTCGCCCGCGGCTGGGGCAAGTGCTGCATCGTGGGATGCGAGGCGATGAAGATCAACCTCGAGCAGAAGACGGTGACCTTCGGCAAGGGCTCCAAGGTATACAAGGAGGGCGACTGGTTCTCCCTCAACGGAAGCAAGGGTCTCGTGTACGACTCCAAGATAGACACTATGGACGCCAGCGAGAATCCCGTCTTCATCCAGTTCATGAACATAGTCGACAAGTACCGCCGCCTCGGCATACGTACCAATGCGGATACTCCCGAGGACGCCCAGAGGGCACTCCAGTTCGGAGCCGAGGGTATAGGACTGTTCCGAATCGAGCACATGTTCTACGGGAAGAACTCTGAGGTTCCCCTCGCGAAGCTGCGCAAGATGATACTCTGCACCACCGACGAGGAGCGCAGGGCCGCGCTTTCCGAGCTCGAGCCCTTCATCAAGGCGTCTGTCAAGAGCACGCTCAAGATCATGGACGGCAAGCCCGTCGTGTTCCGTCTGCTCGACCCGCCCCTGCACGAGTTCGTGCCCAAGACCATAGACAAGGAGACCGAAGTCGCCAACGAACTCGGAATCGGAGTCGACGAGGTGATCAAGCGCGGAGAGAAGCTGCACGAGGTCAATCCTATGATGGGTCTGCGCGGCGTCCGCCTGCATGTGACCTATCCCCTCATAGCAGAGACCCAGTACAGGGCCATATTCACTGCCGTGGCAGAGCTCCAGAAGGACGGACTCCACCCTCAGGCGGAGATCATGATCCCCGTCACGGTATCTGCGCGCGAGCTCAGCTTCCAGAAGGCTATCTGCGACAGGATCAAGTGCGAGGTCGAGGCGCGTACCGAGCAGAGCATCGAGTATCACTTCGGAACCATGATAGAGATTCCCCGTGCCGCGCTCACCGGCGAGAGGATGGCGCGTACCGCAGAGTTCTTCTCGTTCGGTACCAACGACCTCACCCAGATGACCTTCGGCTTCTCGCGCGACGATGTCGGAACCTTCATGGGCGACTATCTCGGACATAAGATTCTCGACGCCGATCCGTTCCAGACCATAGACACCAAGGGTGTGGGCAAGCTTGTGGAGTACGGTATCCAGGCCGGACGCGGCAGGCGCGCCGATCTCAAGTGCGGCGTCTGCGGCGAGCACGGAGGAGACCCCGACTCGATCAAGTTCTTCAACAAGATCGGCATCGACTATGTCAGCTGTTCGCCCTACCGCGTGCCTATCGCACGTCTCTCTGCGGCGCAGGCTGCAATCGAGCAGGCATAGGTCTCTGACTGTCCCCTCGGACGGGACGGTATGATATAGGGGATTCGCCGGAAACGGCGGATCCCCTTTCTCGTATCATGCCCGGGAGGCTTGTCAGGGTTTGAACGGATAGAAGGCGCAGCGCAGCAGGCTGCCGTTCTCCTCTACCATGAAGACATAGCTCCTCGATGTCGATGCCCTGCTTGCAATCTCCCTGACGGTGGAGTCGTAGTCGGAAGTCCTGATGTATTTGTTCCCGGACCTGTCCTCGTAGATAGGGACGTCTCCTCTACCGTCTACGAGGAACCTGCCGCGCAATACCAGCATCCCTCCGCCGCCCGGCCTTGCCGTGGCGCGTGTATACGTCATCCTTCCTCTCGGGCGGAACAGCCCCAAGATAAGACGCAGTCCCAGGAGCAGGACTGCGAATACCATTATTATTACGAAGAAGAATATAGAGCCTAACAGACTGAACATGGGCAGGGGGAGTCTAGTATCTGTTCAACGGTACTCCGGCCGTCATCTGGTTGACCTTGCGCCTGACGGCGTCGAGCGTGGCGGCGTGCTCGGCGAGGCTCTTTTCCTGCTCTGCGCTGGGAGTCTCTCCCTTCTTGAGGCTGAGCGCCTCGATGTGCGCGTCGCAGGAGCAGAGGACTTCGTCTATCAGTGCCACGATCTCCGTCATCTCTTTCTCGACGAAGCCCCTGGATGTTATCGCGGGCGTGCCGACTCGTATTCCGGATGTCTGGAACGCGCTCCGGGTGTCGAACGGAACCATGTTCTTGTTCACCGTGATGCCCGCCCTCTCGAGCTGGGTCTCGGCCACGCGTCCGTTGAGGTTCTCGAACTTGCCCCTGAGGTCCACGAGCATCAGGTGGTTGTCTGTGCCTCCGCTGACTATCTTGTATCCGCGCTTGAGGAATTCGTCGCACATGGCCTTGGCGTTTGCGAGGACCTGCTTCTGATATGACACGAATTCCGGCTGCTGGGCTTCGAAGAAGGCCACGGCCTTGGCCGCGATAACATGCTCGAGGGGGCCGCCCTGCGTTCCGGGGAATACCGAAGAGTCGAGCACCTGGCTCATCTTCTTGACGGCGCCCTTGGGAGTCGTCCTGCCCTGGGGATCGTCGAAGTCCTTGCCTATGAGGATGATGCCTCCGCGGGGGCCGCGCAGCGTCTTGTGCGTGGTGGAGGTCACGATATGTGCGTATTTCACGGGGTTCCTGAGCAGGCCGGCCGCTATGATGCCTGCGGTGTGGGCCATGTCTATCCAGAGTATCGCCCCCACCTTGTCGGCTATGGCGCGCATGCGTTCGTAGTCCCATTCGCGCGAGTATGCCGACGCGCCTCCGATTATGAGCTTGGGCCTGCACTCGAGGGCTTTTGCCTCCATTGCGTCATAGTCTATCAGACCCGTCTCGGGATCGAGGCCGTAGGCGACTGCATGATACAGCATACCCGAAGCATTGACCGGCGAGCCGTGCGTCAGATGCCCTCCCTGGCTGAGGTCGAGTCCCATGAAGGTGTCTCCCGGTTTGAGTACGGCCATTGTGACGGCCATGTTCGCCTGGGCTCCCGAGTGGGGCTGCACATTTGCCCACTCTGCATCGTACAGGGCCTTGAGCCTGTCGATCGCGAGCTGCTCTATCTGGTCGATGATCTCGCATCCGCCGTAATAGCGCCTGCCGGGGTAGCCCTCTGCGTATTTGTTGGTGCAGATAGAGCCCATTGCGTTCAAGACTTCTTCCGTCACGTAGTTTTCCGAAGCGATGAGCTCGAGGCCGGACTCCTGGCGCTCCCTCTCCCTCTTTATCAGATCAATGATTTGGATGTCCTGTTTCATAAGGTTTTAAGTTGTTTTCAAGGACTACAAATATAGCAAACTGTTTTGAAATATCGGCAAAAAGTTGATTACCTTTGCGCCCGTGGAAAACAGGAAACTATCGAATATCGAACTCGGCCGTATCAGGCCTGACGAGTATGCGTCGCTCCCGGAGTCGGGAGTGGTCGTCGTGCTTGACAACGTGCGCAGCGCCTATAATGTAGGGAGCATCTTCCGCACCTGCGACGCCTTCAAGGTAGACAGGCTCTACCTGTGCGGAATATGTGCGTGCCCGCCTTCTGCAGAGATCCACAAGACCGCGCTCGGGGCGGAACTGAGCGTGCCGTGGGAGCATGTGCCGGACACGCTCGCGCTCGCGGAGAGGCTGAAGGCGCAGGGCTATATGTTATTAGGTGTGGAGCAGACCAGCTGCTCGCTGCCTTTGCAGGATTTCGTGCCGGAGCAGGGGAAGAAATACGCCCTTGTCTTCGGCAACGAGGTGGACGGGGTGCGTCAGGATGTCATCGACGCTGCCGACGCTACTCTGGAAATCCCGCAGTTCGGTTCCAAGCATTCCCTGAATGTCGCCGTTTCGGCAGGCGTGGTACTATGGCACATGACATTTTGTCATTGGCACGGACATTGATTATTATCCTGTCGCCGGCGTTGCCGGACATATAGGATTAATAATAATTTAAAGACAATAGCATTATGATTAGACCATTGGCAGACAGAGTCCTGATCGAGCCCAAGGAGGCGGAGACCAAGACGGCAGCAGGTATTTATATTCCCGACACGGCGAAGGAGAAGCCCCAGCAGGGCAAGGTTATCGCGGTAGGCCCGGGCAAGAAGGACGAGCCTATGGAAGTAAAGGTGGGCGATGAGGTGCTCTACGGCAAGTACGCCGGCACCGAGGTCAGCGTAGAGGACAAGAAATACCTCATTGTCAAGCAGTCAGACATTCTGGCAATTCTGTAATCAGTAGTGTAGAAGTTATAGAGAGGATTCAATTATGGCAAAGGAAATTAAATTTGACGCCGATGTCCGCGCGAAGATGAAGCTCGGCGCTGACTCACTCGCGGACGCAGTTAAGGTGACCCTTGGTCCCAAGGGACGCAATGTGGTTATAGATAAGAAGTTCGGAGCTCCTCAGGTAACCAAGGACGGTGTGACCGTCGCCAAGGAGATAGAGCTCGAGGACCGTTTCGAGAACATGGGTGCCCAGATGGTCAAGGAGGTCGCTTCCAAGACCAACGAGCAGGCCGGCGACGGAACCACCACGGCTACCGTGCTTGCACAGGCCATACTCAACGTTGGTATCAAGAACGTTACCGCCGGCGCGAATCCCATGGATCTCAAGAGGGGTATCGACAAGGCCGTCTCCGCTGTCGTGACGAGGCTCAAGGAGCAGAGCCAGGAGGTCGGCACTGACTACTCCAAGGTAGAGCAGGTCGGCACCGTCTCAGCCAACAACGACAGCTACATCGGCAAGCTCATCGCCGATGCCATGGCCAAGGTCGGCAAGGACGGAGTCATCACGGTCGAAGAGGCGAAGGGAACCGACACCGAGGTAAAGGTGGTAGAGGGCATGCAGTTCGACAGGGGCTATATCTCTGCCTATTTCATGACCAACTCTGATAAAATGGAGGCTGAGCTCAGCAATCCCTACATACTTGTCTGCGACAAGAAGATCTCTTCCATGAAAGACCTTCTCCCTATCCTCGAGCCTATCGCAAGGGAGGGCAAGGAACTCCTCATCATTGCCGAGGATGTCGACGGAGAGGCTCTTACTACTCTGGTGGTCAACAAGCTGCGCGGCGCGCTCAAGATCGCTGCCGTAAAGGCTCCCGGATTCGGCGACCGCCGCAAGGAGATGCTCCAGGACATCGCGACGCTGACAGGTGCCGTAGTCGTTTCGGAGGAGAGGGGCTTCACCCTCGAGAACACCACCCCCGACATGCTCGGAAAGGCCGAGAAGGTGACCATTACCAAGGACAACACCACTATCGTAGGCGGTGCCGGTGCAAAGGACGCTATCGCGGAGAGGGTGGAGTCTATCCGCAAGCAGATCGAGACCAGTACCTCCGACTATGACAAGGAGAAGCTCAAGGAGCGTCTCGGAAAGCTTTCCGGCGGCGTAGCCGTGCTCTATGTGGGCGCGACCACCGAAGTCGAGATGAAGGAGAAGAAGGACCGCGTGGAGGATGCGCTCAACGCAACCCGCGCAGCTGTCGAGGAGGGTTATCTGCCCGGAGGCGGAGTCGCCTATATCCGTGCAGCGTCCGCACTCGAAGACCTCAAGGGTGAGAACGACGACGAGACCACCGGTATCCATATCGTCGCCAAGGCGATCGAGGAGCCTCTGCGCCAGATTGCATCCAATGCCGGCGTCGACGGATCGGTAATCATCCAGAAGATCAAGGAGAGCGACGGAGACTTCGGCTACAACGCCCGCACAGGCGAGTTCGTACACATGTACGAGGCCGGTGTCATCGATCCTACCAAGGTTGCGCGCGTAGCCCTCGAGAACGCCGCTTCCGTAGCCGGAATGTTCCTTACCACCGAGTGCGGTATCGTGGACATCCCCGAACCGGCTCCCGCAGCAGGCGCAGGCATGCCCGCAGGCGGAATGATGTAGTCCGGCAGGCATATAAATAAAATAACAGGAATCGTCGGCCGTACGGCAGCCTATATGGCGTCCGTGCGGCCGGTTTCCGTTATGTTATTAAAATTTTTGCAAAAATAATTTGCAGGTTTGGAAATAATGACTACCTTTGCAGTCCCTTTCGGAAACGGGGGATTTCAAGTAGTTCTTTTGAATATCTGACGCAAGTTTTTCAAATAAAATTTTGCGGATTTCTAAAAAGTTTTTACCTTTGCAACCCCAATCGAAAGAGAGGGCAAGCAAGAGTTCTTACTTCAAGAAATTCTAAATTTTTTTCACGAAAATTTGTGAATTCAGAAAAAGTAGCTATCTTTGCAGTCCCGCTCGAAACGAACGAGAGGGTTTGGCATCAGCCGGAAAGCGGCTGGTTTTTTAACGCCAAAATTGAAAGATCATTGAAAAGACTGAAAGGAAAGTACAAGCAAGTACCGAGATACAATAAACGAGAGCGTCGATTCCGAGAGGAAAAGTAAGTCGGGTCAAGCTGAGAGAAAGAATATACAAAGAAGAGTTTGATCCTGGCTCAGGATGAACGCTAGCGGCAGGCTTAACACATGCAAGT
>ERZ824598.400-NODE-400-length-70982-cov-8.437534_pt1 | contig 70982 bp, 52 predicted proteins | sample MGYA00519934_ERZ824598 | MGnify/ENA primary metagenome ERZ824598 (study PRJEB31778, sample SAMEA3449177) | human gut metagenome | biome: human gut; feature: human-associated habitat; material: faeces | place: United Kingdom | collected 2010/2012 ...
ATCTGAAACTCGATACGAAAGTGAGGCGAGAATTTATGCTTATGGAAGCACGTTTGTTAGATGAAAGACGTGAGGGCATTGCCGAAGGCAAGGAGATTGGCCTTGCTGAAGGCGAAGCTATCGGATTAGTAAAAGGTGAAGCCGAACATAAACTTAAAGTCGCTAAACTCATGTTAGCTAAAGGTTGCTATTCCCTGCAGGAAATCACGGAACTTTCTGGTTTATCTCTCGCTGATGTGGAGAAGCTGAAAGAAGAAGCTTAACAACTCTAATACTGATTTCACCAAGCAAATTGATGATGAAATCAGCTATCTCAAACTTGATACGAAAGTGAGACGAGAATTTATGCTTACGGAAGCACGTTTGTTAGATGAAAAGCGTGAAGGCATTGCTGAATTCGAAGCAAATGCCAACATTGCTACTGCTAAGCGTCTTTTCAGCATGGGCCTTTCTGTGCAGGATATCGCCAAGGCTACTTCTCTCCCGTTTGAACAAGTTGAAGCGTTGCAAGCTGAGCCGTAACCATAAACTAAAATTAATATTTTAATTAAAGGCGTTCTACCGTACTTAAGTAGAACGCCTTTACTGTTTTTGCCCCTTAACGACAGCCCTTTTCAAAGAAAATATCCGCAACATCCCACAACAAATAATTTACAATCTTTTTGCTTGTAGCACACAAATATGCTGTGCTATAATATACACCGCAATTTTATAGAATGAAAGTCAGGTGCTTTATATATATGGAAAACAAAATAACTACCCGCGAATGGCTGCCGTTAATCGGCATGACCGTTTCCGCCTTTATTTTTAACACATCGGAATTTATGCCCATAGGCCTTTTAACGGATATCGCCGAAGATTTCCGCATGACGGAAGCGCAGGCAGGCATGCTGATTACCATTTACGCCTATGTTGTAATGCTCATGAGCCTGCCGCTGATGATTGCCGCTTCCCGCTATCCGCTGCGCAAGCTTTTGCTGGCAACCATCAGCCTGTTCGCCGTATCGCATGTAGCCTCTGCCTTCGCCACCGGCTTTTGGACGCTGCTGCTTTCGCGTATCGGCGTAGCTTTCGCCCACTCCATTTTCTGGTCTGTCGCCTCGCCTATCGCCGTGCGTCTGGTCAAAGGTCCCTTTAAAGCACTGGCTATGAGTATGATTGTAACCGGCACGGCTATCGCCATCATCGTCGGCCTGCCCTTAGGACGTATCATCGGCCTTTACGTAGGCTGGCGCATGGCCTTTATGTGCATCGCCGTTTTGGCCTTCATCGTATTAGCCTATATGTTCTTCGTCTTCCCCAAGCTGGAAAAAAGCGAACCGTTTACGCTTTCGCAGTTGCCGGTAATGCTGAAAAATCCTGTGCTCATCGGCCTCTATATGATGTCCTTTTTACTCCCCACCGGCTATTATACCGCCTACAGCTATATCGAGCCTTACCTGAAGCAGATTGCGATGATGGATGATGCCTGGATAACCATCACCTTGGTTATTTTCGGTGCTGCCGGACTTTTGGGCAGCGCAGCCTTTTCCAAATGGTACGATAAATGCCGCTATCACTTCTTCCGCATCACCGTACTTGGCGTTGCAGTTGTTTTGATGCTGCTCTACCCCGTAAGCATCAATCATTATCTGCTGGTACTGCTCTGCGCAATCTGGGGCATTTTCGTTACCGCCTTCAACGTTGTAGGCCAGGCAGAGCTTTTGCGCACAACTACTATGAGTACCTCCGCTGTGGCTATGTCGATTTACTCCGGTATTTATAATCTGGGTATCGGCAGCGGCAGCTATCTGGGCGGACTAATCTGTACACATGCGTCCATCGCTTATATCGGCTTTGGCGGCGGCGCAATCGTGCTACTTTCCTTTATTTACTGTGCCTTTTTCCTGATTCCCGCTATGCGTCGCCAGCAAGAGAAAGCTGAAAAATAAATTTAACCGTCGAAAAACGTATAATAAACTGTATAGTGAATTTCCTCACTTGCTATATTTCCTGTTTTTATTTATAATTAAGAGATACGTAAGATTACAAAGAAGGAGATTTTCTATCAATATGTCTGCAAGTACAACCAAAACCAAGAATCAACCATCCCGTAAGCCTGTATTGCTGGATTACTTAAAAGCCTTCACTAAGGATAAATTGATTTTTGCGGCGCGTCAGCTCTGCATCACCTACAGCAAGCTCAAAAAGGACGAGCTGGCAGAAAAAATCTGCGCAGAAATGCAAAAGCCGGAAATTGCAGCAAAACGCTTTGCTATTATGCCGGACGAAAATATCCAGGCCTTCGAAGCAGCCTTGGAGAAAAAATGCTTCCATCCTACCTACAGTGAATATGCACTGCTGTTGCCCTTTATTTCTATGGGCTACATTGTTTCCTATCCCGATGACTGCTTCGAAGCAGTAAAGGAAGCACGCACCGTCTACAAAAAAATCAACACCGCAGACTTTCAGGCTCGCCGCCAACAGCTGGCATGGCTGTTGGACTGCATCACCGCTATGTCCAGCCTGCACCTTATCCTGCCGGTGGAATTTTTCTGCGAAATGTATAATCAAAAAGCAGGCTTTGAGCTTACTCCGGAAACTCTGCCGCAATTACTTGCCGAGGTTCCGAGCAACTTTAACCCCTGCGCAATCAAAGACGGTCGCATTTTGCTCAAGAAAAATGACAGCGATGATTTCTACACCAGACTGGAGCAGGGCAGAAAGCCCTTCGGCCTGTATAAGCCTACCGTAAAGGAAATCACCATGCTTTCCCACTACGGTTATATGCAATCTACTACCGCATATCAGGATCTGCATGATTTCTTCACTCAGGAACTGAATGTTGCGGCACTGGATGCACATTACTGGTGCCAGTACATCTATGAATTTGAAAACTCCAACACCGACGGCAACACCTCTGAGCTGATTCAGAAGCTGCAGGCTAATATTCCCGCTTGGAACAATTACAGCCATCTCGGCAGACTTTCCGTACTGCTGCAGAACGCCCGCAACAGTGCAACCCGTATGTTCTGCCTCGGTGGCCACACTCCTAACGAAACTATCAAGCTGCTGCGTGACGCACAGCAGGCAGTTCAGCAAAATACCCGTGTAGGTGCCAAAGCGAAAAAGGTTTATCCTAACGATCCCTGTCCCTGCGGCAGCGGCAAAAAGTATAAAAAATGCTGCGGTAAAAAGCACTGAGCAGCAGGCTATGCTTTAGTGTAAGAAGGAATTGCAATGAAGAAATTTTTAGTCGTTGATTTTGAATTTACTACCTACGAGCGCCCTGTCGGCCGTCCGCGCGGCTTCTTTTCCGAGATTATCGAAATCGGCGCAGTGAAGCTGGACGGCGAACCGCTAACCGACTGCGGACGCATCCAAAGCTTTGTCAAACCGCATTTTTATCCCAAGCAGGCCAAGGATTCTATGGATTTTTGCATGATTACCGCTAAGGATATGCAGCAGGCCATTGAATTTCCTGCCATGGTGCAGGAGCTGGCAGCGCTGTACGAAAGCGGCGAAACCTACTTTGTAGCCTGGGGAACCGAGGATTACAAGGTACTGCAGACAGGCTGCGAGCGTCATAAAATCGAAAACCCCGTAAAATACGAGGACTATCTTGATCTGGCACTGGCCTACCGCCTCTGGAAGGGTGATGACTACACCACCGGTCTGAAAAAGGCAACCGAGGAGCAGGAGGTTAACACCGCCGGCCTGTGGCACACCGCCTTTGACGATGCCAACAACACCGGCAAGCTGCTCATTGAAATGTTCAACCGCGGCTGGAAGCTGGAGGATTTCTTTGCTGCCCGCGAGGTTTACGAAGCGGAGCGCGCTGCCCGTCAGGCAGAACGTGCCAAGCACCATAACGGTTACAGAAGATGGTAAAATTTTAAAGCGCACATAAAAAAAGCTATCACCGGGCTTTGCCCGCTGATAGCTTTTTTGCTTTTTATGCTTTAATAACGATTAAAAATCTCCTGCACCTCGCTGCGCTCGTGCATCCGCAAAAGTGCCAACTGCAGCAAAAGGCGTGCTTTTTGCGGATTAAGGTTATCCGCATACAGGAAGCCCTGCTCCTGCCAACGCTCCAGGCCTGCGGCAACAATACCGCTGCCGGTGCGGCTAGAACGCACAATCACAACGCCGCGGCCGACAGCCTCCGCCAGCGCCGCTTCCACAGCCTCATGAATGCTGCCCATACCGCTGCCAGCGTAGATAAGACCACGCGCGCCTGCTGCCAGTGCCGCATCCACAAATACGCGATCCTCACCGATATGCGTGTAGATGATATCCACGCGCGGCAAAGCAGTAACACCAGTTACGTCAAATTCGCTCTGCAGTGTGTGCGGACGCACGCTGCGATAATAGTAATGTACCTCACCGCCAACGATAAAGCCTAAAGGACCACCGTTCGTTGCCTTGAATGTTGCCACATTCGCCGTGTTTGTCTTGGTCACGTCACGCCCGCTGTAGATTTCATCGTTCATCATCACCAGCACGCCCTGCCCGGCGCTTGCAGCATCCACAGCCACCTTAACAGCGTTGATAATATTCAAAGGTCCGTCGGCACTGACTGCGGTGGCAGGACGCATTGCGCCCACGAGTACCACCGGCTTAGCACTCTTTACCGTCAGGTTCAGGAAGAAGGCCGTTTCTTCCATAGTATCGGTACCATGGGTAATAACAACGCCGTCGACATCATCCTGCGCCAGCAGCTCATTGCAGCGCTGCGCCAGACGCAGCAGCAACGCATCGGTAATACTGCTGCTGTCGATATTGCACAGTTGCTCGCCGCTGATGTGCGCCAGCTCGCCCAGTTCAGGCACACCTGCCAGCAAATCGGCAACGCTGTAGGCACCGGCAGTATAGCCTGTCATCTGGGTGCCGGAGGAAGCCTTGCCGGCAATAGTGCCGCCGGTTGCTAAAATTACAATGTTCTTCAACTCAGTTTTTTCCATCAGCCTGACCTCCATCAGTCCTTCTTTCAGCTTCGCAGCCAATGCTTATTTTACCAGTCCCTTTTCCTGCAGATAATCGGATACCATGTCTGCCGCTTCGGCAGTAATCTTAATACATTTAGTTCTGTATTCCGGTGTGCCGAAGCTCAGACGGTTCAGCGCTCTGCAGCAGGAAGTGCCGAAATGCTTGGTAAAGCGCTCATGAAACTCATGTGTATATTTATAGACTTCTGTCTGATGTTTTTCAGACGGGTCCAATCTGCCCACGATAGAGCTGATAACCAGGCAGGAACCGCTCAGCGCACCGCACACGCAGCCGCTGCGGCCGATACCGCCGCCCATGCCGGACACCATGCGGATTGCTACATCCGGCAGGCCCAGCTTTAAGCCGTCATTGCACGCCTTAACTACGGATTCCACGCAGTTATTGCCATCGTTATGATATTGTTCTGCTAAATCATAAATTTCCTTCATATTCTATGCCTCCAAAAAATAACCTAATCCTGTTTATTTTAGCAAGCATAGAACAAAATAGCAAGAAAAATGCTGTGACCGAAAAGCCACAGCATTGTATATCAAAGACCGAACATAGTCTTTGCCAGCTTTATTCCGCTCTCTGTTTTAAAAATCCGCTCCACAGCCTTGGCAATATTCTCCTTCGGCGTACCGTCCTCATAAAAATTTACTATAAAATCAGCTTCCACAAGCAACTGATAATCAAGACCGTCAATCATATTATACGTATGGTGATGGCCGACAAGATAGCAGATGCGTTCAATTTTTTCAGGGGCATACCCAACCTTTTGCAAAAGTTCGCGTGCCACAGCAGGTCCCTCCTGCTCCTGAATTTTACCGGTGCAATGACCGGCGCCGTACTTGGCTTCACCCGGCTTAATACCGCAGTCATGCACAAGACCTGCCGCCTCCACAAGCTCTGTCAGCTCTGCATCTGCACCCTCGCTCTCAGCCAGCTGCTTGGCCAGGCTGGCAACCTTGATAAAATGCTGGCAGCGGCGTGCATCTCCGTCAAAAAAAGCTATCATCTCATTATATAAATCAACGTTTTTATTCATAGCATTCACTCCAATCCGGCTAAAATACGATTCAATCTTATTTTGGCCTAAACAATGCAGTTTTGCAAGTTTTTTCGCCATAATAAGATTATAAAAGCATTCTCCTCCAACACACAGAAAAGCGCTCTTAGCCTGCATTACGCAAGACACCGAGCGCCTTCCTGTTTTATTAGGGAGTTTGATTAGGGAGAAGCAAATTATTTTTCCTCAATAGGATAATCCTGCAGAGCATCATAGCCTGTTTCACCGGTACGAATCTTAACAACATCCTCAACATCATAGATGAAGATTTTGCCATCGCCGTATTTGCCGGTATACAGAACCTGCTTAGCAACATTGACTACCGCTGCAACAGGAATTGCGGAAACAATCATTTCAACCTTTACCTTCGGCAGCAGGTGTGCAGCAACCTCAGCACCACGATACATTTCCGTGGAGCCCTTTTGAATGCCATAGCCCAGAACCTTGGTAACAGTCATGCCGGTAATTCCCAGCTTATCCAAAGCATTCTTCAATGCTTCGAAACGATTTTGCGAGGTGATAATAACAACCTTGCTCATCTTTACTGCACCTGCAGGCTTAGCTGCAGTTTTCTTGACCGGAGTAACATAAGTAGTAGTAACAGAGGTCTGTGCCTCCAACGGAGTTTGCATAAAGTCGGCATAGCTGCTGAGCAGGCCATGCTCTTCCATATCCAGGCCTTTGATTTCTTCGGATTCCTTAACACGCAGACCGAAGAGCTTATCAAGAACTTTAAAGATAATCGTCATCGTAATCGCAACATAGGTTGCTACAACTACAACGCCGAGGATTTGTTTTACCAGGAAATCAGTACCGCCGCCATAGAAGAGCCCGCCGTCAAGAGCGAAGAGACCGGTTGCGAGAGTACCGAAGGCACCGCAGACACCATGAACAGAAATTGCACCGACAGGATCATCAATCTTCAGCTTCTGGTCGAAGAATTCAACTGCAGCAACTACCAGTACACCGGCAATCAGGCCGATGATTAAAGCGCCGGCCGGGCTTACCATATCGCAGCCGGCGGTAATTGCTACAAGACCTGCAAGCACGCCGTTCAGTGTCATGGAAACATCAGGCTTGCCGTAGCGAATCCAAGTGTAAATCATAGTTGCGGTAGCAGCAGCTGCTGCAGCCATGTTAGTGGTAATGAAGATAGCACCCATGGAAACCAAGGCGTCATCACCGGTTGCGCAGACGGTGGAAGCACCGTTGAAGCCAAACCAACCGAACCAGAGAAGGAAAACACCCAAGGCACCAAGCGGAATGCTGTGACCGGGAATAGCGTTTACCGTACCGTCGGCATTGTATTTACCGATACGTGCGCCAATCATCTTGGCACCGACGAGAGAAGCAACGCCGCCTACCATATGAACGGCAGTAGAACCGGCGAAATCGTGGAAACCCATCTGTGCGAGCCAGCCGCCGCCCCAAATCCAGTGACCGCTGATCGGATAGATAATAGCGCTGATTAATACGCTGTAAATGCAATATACCAGGAAGTTGGTACGTTCTGCCATAGCACCGGAAACAATTGTTGCTGCGGTAGCACAGAACATCGTCTGGAAGATAAAGTACGCAGTGCTTGGATAGCTGGCACCGTAATCACCTTTTACAAAGAAGTCCGGCGTGCCGATGAAGCCGCCGATATCGGTACCAAACATCAGGCCAAAACCCAGAACCCAGAAAACGATGGAGCCGAGGCACATATCCATGACATTTTTCATGATGATGTTGCCGGCATTTTTAGCTCTGGTAAAGCCTGTTTCAACCATTGCGAAGCCCGGCTGCATAGAAAATACCAGGAAGGCACCTATCAGCACCCATATAGTATCGGCAGATACATATTTGTCCATTTGTAAACACCCCTCAAATTATAATAATTTTTAATGTGTCATTGAGCAGCGCTCACATGGCATTAGCTAAAGAAAGAGGGGCGTACCCGATTTTTCGGATACACCCCATTGTGTATGAGTTTATATATATTATTTTATCTTAACACACCTTACTCAAGGCTGTCGAGAAGGCAACTGCAGCTTACTCATTTACACCAAACAACAACTCACCATAAGTCGGATAGTCGAGATACTTACCACCGGTCAAAGCTTCGGCAGCATCAACCGCACTTCTCAGCTTGCCCATTTCTTCAAGAACAGTATCGTGATAGTACAGAGCCTGTTTCTCGCTATCGCCGATTTCTGCTGCTTCCTTCAAGCCATCTTCCAGCTTCAGGGAGGATGCATACATTTCTCCGCCCAGCTTGCTCAGCTTATCGGCAAGTGCGCCTTCAAAGCCTGCGCTGACGCCGGCAGCCTTTTTATCAAGTACTGCTTTGGTCAAATCTCCGGTATAAGCGGTAACTGCCGGGAGGATGTCCTTATGGAACATATCCAGCATGGTTGCTGCTTCGATAGAAATCGTGGTGCTGTAGTTCTCCAGCAGGATTTCTACACGGGATTCAACCTCGGCTTTTGTGAAGATGTTATGCTTTTCGAACAGCTCGATGTTCTTGGCATGTCCCAGATACGGCAGAGCCTCTGGAGTAGATTTGAGGTTCAGCAGGCCACGTTTGGCTGCTTCTTCAACCCATGCATCGGTATAACCGTTACCGTTGAAGACAATGCGTTTATGAGCCTTATAGGTTTCTTTAACCAGATCATATACTGCTGCTTCCAGGTCAGGAGCATCTGCCAGCTTATCGGCAAATTCATCCAGCTCTTCGGCAACGATGGTGTTCAGTACGATGTTGGGGCCGGCGATGGAGAACATGCTGCCCAGCATACGGAATTCAAATTTATTGCCGGTGAAGGCGAAGGGAGAAGTTCTGTTTCTGTCGGTGTTATCCTTAACCAGAGCAGGAATGGTATCGTCGCTTACCTTGATGTAGCTTTCCGGATTGCCGTTGTAAACCTTGTCTGCTGCAATAGCTTCAAGGACTGCAGTCAGCTCAGTGCCAAGGAACATGGAAACGATAGCCGGAGGAGCTTCGTTAGCGCCCAGACGATGGTCATTACCGGCGCTGGCAACAGACACACGCAGCAGATCCTGATATTCATCAACAGCCTTGATAATTGCTGCCAGGAAGGTCAGGAAGCGCAGGTTTTTGTACGGCTCCTTGCCGGGATCCAGCAGGTTCAGGCCTTCTTCCGTAGATAAGGACCAGTTGTTATGCTTGCCGCTGCCGTTTACACCGTCGAAGGGTTTTTCATGCAGCAGGCAAACAAGGCCATGACGCAGAGCAACACGTTTCATGAACTCCATCATCAGTTGGTTATGGTCAGATGCTACGTTGGTAGTGGTGAAGATAGGTGCCAGCTCGTGCTGTGCCGGAGCAACTTCGTTATGCTCGGTTTTAGCAAGTACGCCCAACTTCCACAGCTCATCGTCCAAATCCTTCATGAAGGAAAGAACTCTTTGTTTGATAATGCCGAAGTAGTGGTCGTCCAGCTCCTGGCCACGCGGAGATTTCGCACCGAAAAGGGTACGGCCGGTGTAAACCAGGTCTTTACGTTTTTCCCACATTTTTTTATCTACGAGGAAATATTCCTGTTCCGGACCAACAGTACTGTTGACGCGGATAGTATCAATGCCGAACAGCTTCAGCAGCTTGCAGGCTGCTTTGCTGACTGCATTCATGGAACGCAGCAGCGGAGTCTTTTTATCCAGCACTTCGCCGGTGTAGGAGCAGAAGGCTGTAGGAATGCACAGGCAGTTATCTTTGATAAATGCATAGGAGGTCGGGTCCCATGCTGTATAGCCGCGGGCTTCAAAGGTTGCACGCAAGCCGCCGGACGGGAAGCTGGAAGCATCAGGCTCGCCCTGAATCAGCTCTTTGCCGGAGAAGTCCATAATAACACGGCCTTCGGCAGTAGGAGAAATGAAGCTTTCATGCTTTTCAGCAGTAATACCGGTCATCGGTTGGAACCAATGGGTGAAATGAGTGCAGCCATGCTCCAGAGCCCAGTCCTTCATAGCATTGGCGATGATATTAGCAATTTCCAGATTCAGCGGAGTGCCTGCAAGCACTGCTGCCTTATATGCCTTATAGGTTGCAGTCGGCAGACGGTCCTTCATAACGCTTTCGTTAAAAACTAAGCTGCCAAACAGTTTCGGTACATCATTCATTGTAAAACCTCCCTAATTTCTCTCTGAGAATTTCCTTTGGTTTACGAAGTGTAAGCCCCTCATTTGAAATACAGTTTTTTGTGCTTTACAGATTTTCTTCTCTCTGGCTCTGTAAATAAGAAAGCACCGTCAGCTGCGCCTTGCGCTGCTACGGTGCTTCGTTGCACTTATCATGGGTAAGATATAAATTATAATTCTCACCGCTGATATAAAAGAAAAAGCAACCACGAAGTTTGGACCTTTCGATCCAACAACCACGTTGTTGCTTTATGCGCTTATTATAATACTAGGTTTTCAATTTGTAAAGAGGGTAAGAGGAAAAATTTTTAATTTTTTCGTGGAAACCGCTTTTTCTGTTAGTGTCACAATTAACATTTCGTTCCGTTCAGAAAAAATTTTCCGTGCCCAAAGGGCACAACGCAAATTTCGTGTGGAAGCATATGCGAAATGCTGCAAAACTCGCGCGAAGCTAGGAAATTTTGCAAGATAACCATACAATAGCGCTCAAACAATGCAGCACTTCGATGCTTCCAGACACTCATTTGCTAAAATTTTTATTCACTTCCCGATATGTTAATTGCTTCTCACATGATTATCTTCAAAAACTAATGCTAATATAAAATTAACGGTTATACTACACCCGCTTCAGCAGGATTTTTGCGTTCTGTAAAGAATTGTACAGTATAGAGTATGTAATGCAAAACGCAATATAACTAATTGCCAAGGAGGAACCCTTATGGAATTAACCGCTGTTGCGCAGCTGCGCCGCATGGTGCTAGAGCATTTGTCCCGCTACACCTGGAATAACGAGCTGCCTGACCACGTCTATGATATTCTGCAGGAGGTACGCGAGGATACTCCGCGTTACCGCTGCTGTGTTTATAAAGAAAGAGCCGTACTGAAAAACCGTATTGATATGGCGCTGGGGCAGGAGTGCTCCAGCAATATCATCGAGGCAGCCAAGCTGACGCTGAACGAGCCTGAGCGCACCGATTTGCCGATTATCGACGTGCTGCCAGCAGCCTGCGACCAATGCCCGATTGATGCTTATTACGTTACAGATATGTGCCGCCACTGCATCACCCACAAATGCATGAATAACTGCCCGAAAAAGGCTATCAGCATTATTCAGGAGCGCGCCTTTATCGATAAAACGAAATGTATCGAATGCGGTCGCTGCAAGCAGATGTGCCCCTACGGTGCGATTATCGAAATCCATCGTCCCTGCGTGCGTGCCTGCGCCATCGGTGCCATCAGCATCGGTGAAAACCGTAAGGCTGTCATTGACCATGAAAAATGTGTTTCCTGCGGTGCCTGCCGCAATGCCTGCCCCTTCGGCGCCATTGACGAGCGCAGCAATATTATCCGCGTTATCCGCGAAATTCAGCAGGGCAAGCAGGTTATCGCCCTTGTGGCACCTTCTATCGTAGGCCAATACGGTTTAAAGATTACCATGGTGCAAATTTACGAGGCACTGCAAAAAGCAGGCTTCGCTGAAGTTGTAGAGGTTGGCGTTGGCGCCGATATCACCAGCGTTAAGGAAGCAGAGGAATATCTGGAGAAGGTTCCTGCCAAGCAGGGCTTTATGACCAGCTCCTGCTGTCCTGCATTTGTTAAGCTGATTAAAACACAGGTGCCGGAGGCTGCGGACAAAATTTCCGACACTCCCTCCCCCATGCTCACCTGCGCTGAGCTGATAAAGCAAAAATATCCTTATGCAGTTACTGTGTTCATCGGTCCCTGCATCGCCAAAAAGGTGGAAGCACGCGAGCACCGCGAAACCATCAACTATGTGCTGACCTTTGAAGAGATTATGTGCATGCTGGAGGGCAAGGATATCAAATTTGCGGAAATGAGCGGTGATACTGCTTATGAACGCGATGCCTCCAAGCTTGGCCTGAGCTTCCCTCTGACGGCCGGCGTAAGTGCTGCCGTGCAGGATACGGTTGCAGCTATGGGCGGTGAGGTGCATAACGCACAATACTGCTCCGGACTGGACAAATGCCGTGATACGGTTAAGGCTGCTGCCGCAGGCAAGCTCGACTGCAGCTATATCGAAGGCATGGCCTGCTCCAACGGCTGTATCGACGGCCCCGCTGCCGTAGGTGACTTCCACATTACGAAGGTCGCACTAACGAAATACGCAGCAGCAGCCCCCAATAAGCAGGCTGCCGAAGATAAGCACACAAAATAAAAACTTAAAGCCTATCCCTTCTGTCATACCGGCAGAGGGGATAGTTTGTTCATAGCAGGATTTTAGTCTGCTAAAATCATAGAGTGCGTTTTACTGCGCACTAAAAAGAACGGAGATTCCCAAGCAAATGCAAAACACTCGCTACATCGGTCACCTTGCTGCCCTCATTACAATTGCTACCTGGGGCACGACCTTTATTTCTACCAAGGTTTTACTTACCGGCTTTCAGCCGTTGGAAATCCTTTTTTTCCGCTTTATTATGGCCTTTTTCGCCCTTTGGCTGGCCTATCCTAAAATGCTGAAAACAGATAAAAAGCAGGAGCCTGTTTTTATGGCCGCAGGCCTTTGCGGTATCTGCCTCTACTACCTTTTGGAAAACATCGCCCTGACCTATACACAGGCCTCCAACGTTAGCGTAATCGGCAGCACAGCGCCTTTCTTTACCGCGCTGTTGGCGCATTATTTTATGCATTCTGCCGGCAGCTTAAGCAAACAGTTCATCATCGGCTTTTTTATCGTGATGAGCGGTATTGCCTGCATCAGCTTCAACGGCGCAGCCATGCAGCTCAATCCTTTAGGTGATTTGCTGGCGATTTCCGCCGCTGTCGTGTGGGCGTTTTATGCCCTGCTGACGAAAAAAATCAGCAGCTACGGCTATCCTGTTATCCTCGCCACTCGCAGAACCTTTTTCTACGGCATTCTCTTTATGCTGCCGGCGCTGGACTTTCTGGATTTTGAGCTGAACCTGGCGCGCTTTGCCAATACTACCTATCTTTTCAACATAATCTTTCTCGGTCTGGGTGCTTCCGCACTCTGCTTCGTCACCTGGAACTTAGCAGTTAGGGAGTTGGGGGCAGTAAAGGCCAGCGTTTATATTTATATGGTGCCCGTCATCACCGTCATTACCTCGGCGATTGTCCTGCAGGAAAAAATCACTCTGCTGGTAGCACTCGGTACCATCCTGACAATGACCGGCCTGTTTATTTCGGAATACAGGTCGAAGAAAAAAATACAGTAAGAAGGCAGGTATTCACACTTCATTCAGCGAATACCATGGCAATAGTTAAAATTAAAGCAGCTGAAAATCGACATCAACCCCTTCAAGCTCTTCGCCTGCTGCAAGCATGCTCACGCTGCTCTTTACGCCATTCAGGAGCTGATGCGTTACATTTCAATAGCATAACACTACGACAAAAGGCGTTCTCCCCTGCGGGAGAACGCCTTTACTTACAGCAACTTATTAAATTTGTTCAGCCTTAATCTTTTCAACCTGCTAAATAGAAAGCGAAGTAGCCTTAGCAATATCCTCTACAGATAATCCCATACTTAAAAGACGCTTTGCAGTTGCAGTCTTTTCTTTTGCCTTGCCTTCGGCGAGACCTTCTGCCTTGCCTTCGGCGAGACCTTCTGCCTTACCTTCGGCGAGACCTTCTGCCTTGCCTTCGGCATGTGCTTCGTCACGCAGGTCTTTCATACGCATTTCGTAAGTCATATAGGCATCCCTCACTTTCTTGTCATTTTTAATTTCTACAATCGTGTCAGCAACCTCACGTGTAAAATTACTGGTAATAGTATTGCTGTTGATGTAGTCAAACAGACTTTGAATGTCCGGTGACACATCACCTTTGGTTCCCAAGGTATTAAGAAACATAATAACTGCTTCATCTGCCAATTCAATATTCATGTTTTCCAGACAACGCTTCTTAAAGGTATAAATACGCTGAGAATCCTGAAAAAAATCAAACAGACAGAAGAAAATTATATACGTAGGAGATAATTCGTCATAATCCTGACCTTTTTGCAGCATATCCGTATCAAGCATAGCCTGATAGTAGCGGGTACGCTTAGGCAACAGAAATTTTCCTGTAGCACGATTAACAGGATTCTTTACCTGCATTTCCAAATTGTAATGAGTATTGGCAGTATCTGCAATTCTAACATCCAAACGAATACCATGGCTGTCAGGATAAACATCAATAGTCTGCTCTGCTTCAAGATAGGTGATATCTGCAATTCTGGTGTGTAAAAGCTCTTCCAGAATATGCTTGCAGATGCGTTTTCTGAGCATAACGTGCTTGAAAAGAAAATCGTTAGACAGAGTCAGCTTATCGAGATTAGAGATTTGCTTTTGCATATGTTTCCTCCTTTGATTATAGCATAATTTGCAGTAAAAATATATAAGCCGGCAATTGCGACTGACATAAAGGAAAAGGCGCCTGCCGAAAGCTCGACAGGCGCCACTGGTCCGCATGACCAGGCATAAGCTCCGCCAAAATGCGGCTACCTATGCAACTAAGGTAATTATAGCACAGAAACGTTTCAAAAACAATAGTTCGTTAAGTAGAAAATGCTATTACACTTAGGGCATATTTCATTACTGCAAAAGGCGTTCTCCCCTGCGGGAGAACGCCTTTACTGTTTACTGAGCTTTATTCACTTGTCACTGCCGACAATTTATTTTGCCAGCTTGTTGCCGTAATGGTCGCGCTCGCCTTTAGTATCGTTTACGCGTACACGTTCAATCTTATCGCGATCGCCGTCTTCACCGCTGATGCGGTCTACACGGATGCGGCCCAATTCAGGCTCAAATTCTTTGATGATCTTTTCTTCCAGAGCTGCGCCGTTTTCGATTGCACGATAGAGCATTGCAGCAAATTCATAACGGGTCATCAGGCGGTCACCGCCGAAGTTGCCGTCAGGATAGCCTTCGATGTAGCCGTTGCCTGCCAGCTTAGCGATGTATTCATATGCCCAGTGGTTAGCCGGAACATCCGGGAAGAGTTTGGTCTTGGTTTCATCCAGCATACCGAATGCTTTTTCCATCTTAGCCATCTTAGCGCCCATTACTGCCAGTTGACCGCGGAGGTCGATAACCTCACGAGCCAGAGCAGTACGGCTGTTGCTTACATGGTTGGTGCGGTCCAGAGCGAAGGATACGCCTGCATTAACCATGTTTTCACCATTGCCTACGGTACCTGCAACACTGAACATTACCTTTTCGTCAGGACGATAGTATGCGCCGATTGCTGCAGCGTTTTCGCCTGCATAGTTGCCATAGCCTGCGGAGAAGGTCAGTTTGTCGTCCGGATCAAAATCCATCGGATGCAGTGCTGCCAGAGCTGCTGCGCCTGCGCCAACCTTGTTTACACGGCTACCAAGCTTGTTGATGCGGTTGGTGTTATTAACAACTTCTTGATTGGTCTTATACAGTTGGCTGCCGTTTACAGCATCCATAGAAGTTGCACTGAGTTCACCTTCTGCAACTTTGGTAATCTTTTGCTCGTTAGCATTCAGACCATTATCACTTACATAAGTTTTACCGTTAACATTTAAGCCGTCATTGCTGATAGAGGTTTGACCTGCGGTTACAGCAGTTGCGTTTACGCTTACGTCTTTACCAACCTTCAAACCGTCATTGTTCATTACGGTTTGACCGGTAGTTACGCTGTCAAGGTTAATATCTTTGTTCAGAGCAACATTGTATTCCTTGCCACCGTCTGCATTCGGACCTACGTCACTTACAGTAATATTGTCACCTGCGGCAACAGTGGTGTGCTTCTTAGCAAGTGCTTCAACCTTTTTGATGTCCGCTGCATTTTGGGCAATGTTTGCCTTGTTGGTTGCAATATCGGCTTTATTGGTAGCGATATCTGCTTTATTTTGAGCAATATCTGCTGCATTTTGTTTGATATCTTGCTCGTTTTTGGTTACGCGGTTATCCAATGCTGCGATATCTGCTTTATTCTTATCAATATCAGCTCTGTTAGCTGCAACATTCTCATTGGTCTGATGCAGTTGGCTGCCATTGATAGCATCGGTAGAGGTGCTGCTGATTTCGCCTGCAGCTACGCCGCTGATCTTGCCGTTCTGATCAATAGTAACCTTATCGTTAACCTTAACATTGCTGCCATCCAGAACGATGGAAGAAGCACCGTTGGAGATCTTGTTGCCGGTTACATCGATATCTGCCAGTTTTGCACCCTTATCAGCATATACACGATCTTTGGTTGCAATATAGCCGGTGGTTTCAATAGTACCGTTAGTACCGCTGATGCTTACATATTTGCCGGTCAGGTCGCCAAGCATGATATCCTTGTTCAGGTTAACCTTGTAAATCTTTTGACCGTCATTATCAAATTCTTCAACATTGATGTTGGAGCCATTTACAACCTTGCTGTGTTTGCCTGCTTCGGTTGCTACTGCATGCAGCTGGCTGCCGTTTACAGCGTCACTGGAATCAGCAGTAATTGCACCTGCTGCTACGCCGGAAATCTTGCCGTCTTCAGCAACAGTTACTTTACCAAGCTTAGCGCTCTTAGCATCAATGTAGCTGTGGTTACCGTTATCATCGGTGAGTAACAGGCTGCCGTCCTGCAATGTGGAATGACCGTAGTATACGCCATTTTGCAGAACTACGTTGCCGATTTCGCCTGCGGTTGCGGTTACTTTACCGTCTTTATCTACGTGGAATTTATTGTGTGCTGCGTAGAAATCGCCGGTGCTGTTTACAAAGAACGGCATGATTCCGTTTTCAGCCATAGTGCCTACGGACAGGTTGTATTTGGAGTTCAAAGCGTTGGTTTGAACGGAGTTTACATCAATGTTTTCGTTCAGCTTAACCTGAACCTTAGTGCCGTCATGGCTTACGCTGATGTTCTTGTCGCCGCTGAAATCAACGAAATCACCAGGTTTTACATTGGTTGCTTCGGTTGCAACACCGTTGGTAGCCAGGTTCCAACCCATGTTTGCAGTTGCACCTACTGCCTTCAATTGACCTACGTTTACTGCATCATTGTCGTTAATGCCTGCAGCTACGCCTGCAATACGGCCATCCTTGTATACGGTTACTGCATTGTTGATAGTAGTGGTATCACCGAACAGTTTTACGGATGCGCCCTGACCGTTAGTCAGTTCGGTTGTAAAGCCGCCCAAGGTCAGCTTAGCATCGCCATTGCTGATGGTTTCGATATTTTTCAGATCCTTGTTCAGCTCAACCTTAACAGTGTTAACACCATCTTTTGCATCCTTGCTTACGCTGACATTCTGGTCACCGCTGAAGTCAAACATAATCACCAGCTTTTACATCTTCTGCTTCGGTCAGAACACCATTAGCAGCAAGTTTCCAAGCGCTGTTCTTCAGTTGGCTTACGTTAACTGCATCGGTATCGTTAATGCCTGCTGCAACGCCTGCAATACGACCGTCATTGTATACGTTTACTTTACCATTGATAATGGTTGCATCACCAAACAGTTTTACGGATGCGCCCTGACCATTAGTCAATTCGGTCGAAAGACCGCCCAATGTCAATTTAGCATCGCCATTGCTAATGGTTTCGATACCAACCAGATCTTTGTTCAGCTCAACTTTAACCTTAGTCTTGTCATTGCTTACGCTGATGTTCTTGTCGCCGCTGAAATCAACAATTTCGCCGGGAGCTACATTGGTTGCTTCGGTTGCAACACCGTTGGTGGAAAGATTCCAGCCTTTATTTGCATTTGCAGCTACCTCTTCAACTTCTTTCAATTGGCCTACATTTACAGCATCAGTATTATAAACGCCTGCAGCTACGTTAGTGATTACTTTATCGTTAGCATTCAGACCGCTTTGAGTGATGTAAGCTTCACCGCCAAAGCCAATGCCACTCTCACTACTCATGAAGTAATCGCCTGCATTTACGCTGTCAACATTAAGATTTCTGTTCAGTTTAACGTTAACAAGAGTAGCATTCTCGTTTTCTTCCTTGCTTACGGTAATATTTTCATCGTCACCGCTGAAGTCAACGATGGCACCGGATTTAACTTTAGTCGGGTTGGTAATTTCTTTTCCGGTAGAAAGATTCCAGCCTGCATTTTCAGTTGCAGCCTTCAATTGTGCTACGTTTACAGCATCGGTAGCTTCAGTACCTGCTGCAACATTGGTAATTTGACGGGTAAGGGTAGCACTGCCTACAGATACAGCGCCACCATTTGCTTTCCAGGTAAGGCTGTCTGCACCCTGCTCAGGAGCAAAAGCGCCAACAACACCAGCTTCTCTATCAGCAACGGAGGCACTACCAAGTGCAACAGAGTACGCAACGTCTGCCTTAGCGTAACTGCCAATTGCATTGGCATAATCAGCACTCGCTGCACTGTAAATACCCATTGCATTAGTATAATCAGCACTCGCTGCACTGTAAAGACCCATTGCATTTGTATAATTACCGCTTGCATTAGCATAACTTCCAATTGCATTAGCAAAATCACCTTCTGCTTTGGAAAGAGCACCTACAGCAGTAGAAACAGCACCCCACGCTCCAGATTGCGAACCAAGAGCAACAGAGAAATCACCGGAATTTCTCCATTCTCCAGGATGGTTTTTATTCCAATCAGCATCAACATTTACCAAATTGCCCATTGCCACAGAGTAATTACCAGTTGCATTTGCTTGTGCGCCTACAGCAGCTGCAGCAGTACCTATATGTTGGATTTTAGGACCAATAGCAACACCTTCAGATCCTTTAACACTTGCATCCTTACCAACTTCAATCTTTGTATCTTCCGGTGCCAAATTAGCAGCCATCGCCGGTGCTACGCTTGCACAGGTCATAATACCGGTAGCAATCAGCATTGCCAACAGTTTTTTCGTGGAGCAGCTTTTGGTTCCATGGCTTTTTGCCATTTCAGAAACAACTACATAAGCATTACGCGCTTCACTCCAGATAACCTTAAATACCTTATTCATGAAAACACTCCTCCTAACATACTCAAAAATATAAATAGATATATTAAAGCGTGGCTTAGACCACGTAAGGAAACAAGTTAAGTATTTATAGCAGCAGCCATACCGCCAAGGTGCTTTTATATATAATTTTAATGTTTGCAATTGTGTATATTATCAGGCAAATCTCTATAATAACTTTTTATTAATGCATCAACAATAAAACTTATAATACTTTAATAAAACATTATACGGAATTTTCTTATGATTTTTCTGTACTTTTATTTTAGCACTTTTATCTTTATTTTCAACCCCAGCACTTGCACCAAGAGTTTAAGAAACAGTTTTTCTTACGATATTTTAAAAAAGTGTAATGCTTTCTTTAGTTACTTTATTCACTGTATTTTTCGTCATGCATCTTTACCCCCCCCAATAAATACGTATAATGCATATTTCTTTTATAAACAAAACTTTATACACTATGCATTCAGTAGGTTTTTATCCGTAAAGCAAAGTAACACACTACTGCTTGGGCATAACAAAACCCCCGCCCTTGTCGGCCAAGCCGACAGGAGCGGGGGTTGTTGAACACAATATTATTTTTTGAAGCTTACTTAATGAACGGAAAAAGCTTATTTAGCTTTGGCTTCAGCTTTAGCAATCTTGTTGCCATAATGGTCGCGTTCACCTTTAACAGCATTCACGCGTACACGTTCAATCTTATCACGATCGCCGTCTTCGCCGCTGATGCGGTCAACACGGATGCGGCCCATTTCAGGAGCGAACTCGTTGATAATCTTGCTGTCGAGCTGAGCGCCCTTCTGCATTGCACGGTAGAGCATTGCAGCAAATTCGTAACGGCTCATCATGCGGTCACCGGAGAAGTTGCCATCAGGATAGCCTTCGATGATGCCTGCAGCTGCCAGCTTGCCAACGTATTCATATGCCCAGTGGTTTTCAGCAACATCCGGGAAGATCTTCATCTTATCTTCTGCGATGGAGCCTAAGCCGCCTTTAGCAACCATAGCCTTCAGCTCGGTAACCTCAGCACGCAGGTCAAGAATTTCGCGAGCCATTGCGGTACGGCTGTTGCTTACATGGTTGGTGCGATCCAAGGAGAAGGATACGCCTGCGTTAACCATGTTTTCACCGTTGCCTACGGTACCGCCAACACTGAACATTACCTTTTCGTCCGGACGGTAGTAAGCGCCGATTGCAGCAGCGTTTTCACCGCCATAGTTACCGTAGCCTGCGGAGAAGGTCAGTTTGTCGTCCGGATCAAAGTCCATCGGATGCAGTGCTGCCAGAGCAGCTGCGCCTGCGCCAACCTTGTTTACACGGCTACCCAGTTGGTTGATACGGTTGGTGTTGCTTACAACCTGATTTTCAACGCCTTTCAGCTGACCATAGTTAACTGCATCGCCGTTTTCTTTACCGTCTGCTACGTTGGTAATCTGCTGACCGTTTGCATTCAGGCCTTTATCGCTGATATAGGTCTTGTCGCCAACTTTTACGCCTTCATCGCTGATGGAGGTCTTGCCTGCGGTTACGGCGTCCTTGGTTACGCTAACCTTATCGCCAACCTTCAAGCCGTCGTTGTTCATTACAGTTTGGCCGGTGGTTACACTGTCAAGCGTAATATCCTTGTCCAAAGCAACCTTGTATTCCTTGCCACCGTCTTTATTGGTAGTTTCGGCTACAGTAATGTTGTCACCTGCAGTAACAGTGGTGTGTTTCTTAGCAAGCTCTTCAACATTGGTTACACGATTATCAAGGTTCTTGATATCGGTCTTGTTTTGAGCGATGTCTGCTTTGTTTTGAGCAATATCTGCTTTATTCTGAGCGATATCTGCTTTGTTCTTATCGATGTCTGCTCTGTTAGCTGCGATATCTGCTTTATTCTGAGCAATGTCTGCTGCATTTTGAGCAATATTTGCTTTATTGGTAGCAATATCTGCTTCGTTCTGGGTTACGCGTTTATCCAATGCTGCAACATTCTCATTGGTCTGATGCAATTGGCTGCCGTTGATAGCATCGGTAGAGGTGCTGCTTACTTCGCCTGCAGCTACGCCGCTGATCTTGCCGTTCTTATCTACGGAAACCTTTTGGTTGATTAAGGTAGTGCTGCCCTGCATGTAAACAGATGCGCCCTGGCCGTTGATAATACCTGCAGTACCTGCTGCACCATTCAGTGCCAGTTTAGCATCACCATTGGAAATAGTGTTGCCGGTTACGTCGATATCAGCCAGTTTTGCACCCTTATCAGCATATACGCGATCTTTGGTTGCAATAGCGCCGGTGGTTTCGATAGTACCGTTGGTACCGCTGATGCTTACATATTTGCCGGTCAAGTCGCCAAGCATGATATCCTTGTTCAAGTTAACCTTGTAAACTTTTTGACCGTCAAGATCGGTTTCTTCAACGTTGATGTTACTGCCGTTTACAACCTTGCTGTGTTTGCTTGCTTCGGTTGCTACTGCATGCAGCTGGCTGCCGTTTACAGCATCAGTGGAATCAGCGGTTACTGCGCCTGCTGCTACACCGGAAATCTTGCCGTCTGCAGCAACAGTTACTTTGCCAAGCTTAGCGCCTTTAGTGGTGATTTGGCTGTAGTTGCCGCTTGCATCGCCTACGAACAGCTCGCCGTCACGCAGTGCGGAATGGCCGGTGAATACGCCATTCTGCAGTACTACGTTGCCGATTTCGCCTGCAGTTGCGGTTACTTTGCCGTCTTTATCTACGGAGAAGTTGTTGTTTGCACCATAGAATGCACCGTTACTGTTTACGAAGAACGGCATAATACCGTTTTCATTTGCAGTACCTACGGACAGATTGTATTTTGCGTTCAGTGCATTGGTCTGGATGGAGTTTACACCGGCGATGTTGCCTTGTTCGTCGATGGTTACCTGACCAAGTTTAGCGGATTTCGGAGTGATTTGGCTGTAGTTGCCGTCTGCATCACCTACATACAGCTCGCCGTCACGCAGTGCGGTATTTTTATAGAGTACGCCATTTTTCAGAACTACGTTGCCGATTTCGCCTTCGGTTGCGGTTACTTTGCCGTCTTTATCTACAACCAATTTGCCGTTTGCAGCATAGAATGCGCCGTTGCTGTTTACGAAGAACGGTACGGTGCCGTTTTCATTTGCAGTACCTACGGACAGGTTGTATTTTGCGTTCAATGCGTTGGTTTGAACGGAGTTTGCATTTGCATTACCATCTTTATCTACAGAGAATTTGCTGTCTGCTGCATAAAATGCGCCGTTGCTGTCTACGAAGAACGGCGTAGTACCATCTGCTTTTGCAGTACCTACTGCTACGCTGCCTGCTGTTACACTGCCGCTTGTCCAGATAGTGCCTTTGCTGCCGCTGATGCTTACCATTGCGTCATTATCGCCGAAAAGATGAATATCGTTATTCAGAGCAACATTATATTCCTTGCCACCGTCTTTATTGAGGCCTTCGGTTACAGTAATATTAGCACCATTGGTAACAGTACTGTGTTTAAGTGCTTCTGCTTTTACATCTTTCAGTTGGCTTACGTTTACTGCATCGGTATCTGCTTTGCCTTCTGCTACATTGATAATCTGACGATTAGCGTCTTTGCTGCCTACGGATACTGCATTAGCTCTGTCAGCTACACTGCCGGCACCCAGAGCAACTCCGCCTTCAGACGATACAGAAGCACCGTTGCCGATAGCAACTGCATTATTCGCTGTAATTGCATTTTTATAACCGAAGGAAATAACATTGCTTCTGTCACTGATTGTGTTATCATTGCCCATTACAAGGGAGTCGGAAACATTGGTCAGTGTATTGTGAGAGCCTGCCATGAATACGTTTTGGCTGCCTTTTTCCTTATCACTGGTAAGTTTGTTAGCATAGCCGATAACGGTAGAATCGGTCTGTTTGGAAACAGTGTTGGCACCGCCGACTACTGCTACAGCACCGCTTTCCTTTTTAGCAAGAACAGAATAGTCACCTCCAAGAATAGCTAATCCATCCAAGAAGCCAATATTCATATCTTTATAAGCATCGGTAACAGTATTACCGGAACCTTGAATTGTAACACCATTGGAGTTTTTGATGGTATTTGCAGAACCATAAATGCCATTTGCTACGCCGGAATATTCCTGATTATCATTTTCATTTTTAATTTCGCTCTGAGCACCAACAATAGTTGCAGCTGCACCAGAATATTTAGTCTTGTACATAAGCTTGCTATCTGTACCAATAACAGTAGCATACGCAGAGCCGTTATTAGCATTAGCACCGATAGTAATAGTACCTTCACGTCCACCAACAGCATTAGAACCAATAGAAGTACTCTTAGCACCGGTTACAGCGCCATTGCCTAAAGCAACGCTCTGTCCCTTTGTAAGGCTTCCATCCTGAGTATAAGCACCATTACCGATAGCAATAGAATTTTTAACTGCATATGCGCCTTTACCAAGAGCAATAGCGTTATCGCCTACGGTAACAGTTGCATTTTCAGCTACAGTAACTGTAGCACCTTTTTTAACAGTAACATTAGCATTACTATCAACATTTGTAGCAGCCATCGCCGGAGCCATGCTCGCACAGGTCATAACACCTGTTGCAATCAGCATTGTCAACAGCTTTTGGTAGAGCAGCTTTTACTGCCATGATTTTTTGCGATTTCGGAGACAACAACATATGCGTTGCGCGCCTCACTCCAAATTACTTTGAATACTTTGTTCATCAAAAATTCCTCCAATATAAATAATATTATTTATATACTGTGCGTGACACCTGCCACGTGTGGAAACAAGTTAAACAACTATTGTATTAATTATCCTGTGCCGATATTGCTGTTTTCCGGCATCCGCTGTCCTGCAGCAGCACCGGGCAACAAACCTTCGCAAAACAGTTTAAAGTAGTTTTTACTTCGGATAACAATTATAATACATTTTTAATTATAGCACTTCCATTTGCATTACGCAATATGCGAACAAGCACTAATAGTTTAACTATATTTTTTCCGAAAAGCATTGCAAACCGCATACAGATTGAGGTTGACGTGTTTTTTGCAGGCTTTTTTGTAAAAGATTGTTGAAAAAATTTATTTTTATTTTAAAATTAGCTTTAGCAAACTATCAACCGATATTAGCGTTATTCTACAAGAGATTTCTGCAACATGTTGCACTTTTCTCTTCTAAACTCGCCTTGCAGCGCCAAACTATCCGCCAAAACGCAAAAGCCCCCGGAGCAGGGCAAGCCTGCTTCGAGGGCAATCAAACTGAAATGCCAAAACGAACTGCTTTATTTTTCTAAGCTATCACAATCCAGTAAAAAATCATATATGTTCATGGTAAGAATTCCGTATTCATCATAATAGGCCGGGACAATATCCTTGGTAATGATAATTTTTTTGAAGGTATCATCAATATTTTTCAAGGGGCGTACCTCCTGCGCACGTTTCATTTCATCCGGCAAGGAATATGCAGACTGTATATAGTACCTTACTGAGCCCATATTGCAGACAAAATCAACCTCCAGCTGTTTTCTTACTACATTACCACTGTCATCTCTCACGGCAATAGGCACTACACCCACATCAACGCTGTACCCACGCATGCAAAGCTCATTGTAGATTACATTTTCCATAGAATGAGTTTGTTCAAACTGCCGGAAGTTAATGCGCGCATTACGCAATCCCAGATCAGAAAAATAATATTTCTTCGGAGTATCAATATAGGCCTTGCCCTTTACATCATAGCGCGAAGCTGCTTCAATTAAAAAAGAATCTTCCAGGCAATCCAGATATTTTTTGATAGTTGTAGAAGTAATTTTGGATTTTTTGACACTTTTAAAGGTATTTTTCAGTTTTTCATAATTAGTTAAAGAGCCAATGGCCGAAGCCAGTATATTAAGTAAATCCTCCATTTCTCCCTTATTACGGATACGATTGCGTTTATAAATATCGCTCAGATAAATTTCACTCAACAAATTCTGCAAAGCGGCAGCCTTTTCAGCAGTCCCTTCACGCAGCACAACTACCGGAATTCCTCCGTAAAGCATATATTCCGCCAAGCCCATATACTTATCACCGGGATAAACACTCATAAATTCGGCAAAGCTAAGCGGATACATATGCATCTCATCGCCGCGTCCGGCAAATTCCGTAATAATATCCTTGGAAAGAAATTTAGCATTACTGCCGGTAACATATACATCCATATTCGCCTTGCGCAAATACCCGTTAAGCACAGCTTCGAAGCAATCCATTTCCTGTACCTCATCGAGCAGCAGATAATACATACCCTCATCAGCAATCCTGCTGTTAACATAAGCCATAAACTTTTCCGGATGTACGCCACGCTTTTCCTTTCCCATGGCAATAAGACTTTCACCTATCTTTTGCAAATCATCGGCGGAGTCGAAAGCAAAACGGATAATATGTGCATCGTCTATACCGCATGAAAGCAGATGCTGATAAAATATGTTGTTCAGCAGATAGGATTTACCGCATCTGCGAATACCGGTAATAATTTTAATCAACCCGTTATGCTTGCGTTTTATCAGCTTGTCCAAATAAAAATCTCTGCGTATTTCCATTAGCTCACCTTCTTTAGAAGAGATTTTTGCAACATGTTGCATTTTTCTCTTCTATTATAGCCTTTTTTCTCCCCGTATTCAATCTCAACACCATTTCTGCAAGAGATTTTTGCAACATGTTGCATTTTTCTCTTCTAAATTTGCCTTTTTCTTCCCAACATTCACCCTCAGCACCATTTCTGCAAGAGATTTCTGCAACATGTTGCACTTTTCTCTTCTAAACTCTCCTTGCAGCGCCAAAGCACCCCAAAAAACGCAAAAGCCCCCGAAGCAGGGCAAGCCTGCTTCAGGGGCAATCATGATAAATTTTATTTTGCTTTCGGTCCCAGGCCGTACTTCTTCAGATAACGGTACAAGGTTACACGGCTGACATCAAGCATTGTTGCCAGCTTACTGATATTGCCGCCGGCGGATTTCCACGCTGCAATAAAGGCTTCCTTGTCATACTTCCAGGAGCGCTCCAAGGTTTTGTCACCGGGCAGCTTAATGTTTTCCGCTTCGATGATGCTGCCGGGAGTGTGGAAGAAGGCCTGCTCGATAACACCCTGCAGCTGCTTGATGTTACCCGGCCAGCTGCAGGACAGCAACAGGGAAACAGCTTCGGGAGAAAGGCGTTTTTGCGGCAGGTTGTGCTGAGCGGACATTTCCACCAGAATATGCGAAGCGATAACCTCGATATCCTTCACGCGCTCGCGCAGAGGCGGCACGCGCATGGTTGTATCCAGCACCAGCTCATACAGATTACGGGAGAACAGGCCCTTATCTGCCAAGCGCTTGAGGTTGGAATCGCAGGCAGCGATTACGCGCACATCGAACATACGCGGCTTGCCGCCCTTTTCCGTTGCAGGCAGACCGTGCGTCAGCGCATCAGCCAGCTTGTCGCCCATTTCGAGCGGCAGTTTTTCTACCTCGTCGAGGAACAGCGTACCGCCAATAGCAAGCTCCAGCTTGCCTGCGGACTGCTGTCCGTCCTCATTAGTGCCGAAGAATTCAGCCTCCAACTCTGCCATAGATGCGTTGTGACATTTTACCGCAATCAGCGGAGCGGCAGCGCGGGGGCTGGCCTGATGAATGCCGTGTGCCAAACGCTGCTTGCCGGTACCGGGCTCGCCCTGCAGCAGGATGTTGTGGTCGGTGCGGGCAACGCGGCTTGCCTTATGCTGCAGCGCCAAAAATTCGCTGGTTTCGCCAACCATGCTGTACAGGCTGTAACGGCTGCTGTAACCGGTTGCATGGGCAATGGTAGTTTTCAAATCCTCAATGGACATAGAAAGCACCAAAGCACTTTCTACCTCGCTGCCTACCTTAATAGGCATAACGGTGGTAATATCCTCAAAGGTTCTGTCTTGGGTAATCCAAGTGATTTCACGACGCTGTGTTGCTACGCCATGCAGCGCTTTTTTGATAGGAATATGCTCGTAGTTCAGGAAAACGTCCTCCAGGCGCTCGTGTCCTTCCAGACGCTTGCGGCCGTTTTCGTTGCAGTATTTCACGCTGCCGTCCTTGCCCAGCCAGTAAACGGTTACCGGCAGCTGTTCCATCATAATACGGTTGATGCTCCATGCCTCCAGCATATTCAGGTGCTGCTCGATGGAATATTTCATCGTCATCAGCAGGCTCAAAAGCAAATCATAGGGCAAATCGTTCTGATCCAAGGAAAAGAAGGAAATAATATAGCGGATTTTGCCGTTTACGCAGATAGGCGCACTGCAGGCATCGCCGGAATGGCTGTCCTTAATCCACATTTCCGGACCGAACATCAAAAAGGGCACGTTATGCTCGCGCGCAATGCTGATGCTGGAGGTACCAACATCCTCCTCCAGCACGCGCATACCCTGAATATCCTCGATAATGCGTTGGAAGAACGGCATAGCATAGTTTTTGATTACATAACCGTTTTCATCAATCAGCAGCATGCTCAGGTTATGGATATTGAAATGCTGTTTGCTTTGCTCATAAAGACCGTCAACGTATTTTACGATGAACTCATGCGTCTTTTGGTGCGCAATAATCTCTTCGCGGCTCAGCTTATTGATTTTGGGCATGGTTTCGTGCGGCAGATGCATAGCACGGCAACGCTGCCAGCTGTCGGCAACCCACGGATGCACGTTAGGGTCAACAATACCCTCTTCCATAAACTTTCTGTAATAAGCAGCCAGCTTATCCTTATTTCTTCTCTCACGAATCATGTTTTATACCCTCCCCAGCTGTCCGGCAGTCGGCTGCCGTCAGCAGAACTTTTATTTATAAACCTCGCCGTTCGTAATCAACACCCGGCGTGCTCCATAATAGCGTTGTTTCCAGTAATCGTCCTTCAGCGACGAAAGGATTACACCCTTGGACGAGGATGCGCTCCAAAATTGTCCGTCACCGGCATAAATACCCACATGCGACGCGCCCGCGGCGTAGGTTGTAAAGAATACCAAATCACCGGGCCGCAGCTGCTTTTGCGTTACAAAAATCCCCTGTAACGCCTGCTCGTCTGCCAGTCGCGGCAGCTTAGCCTTGCAGTCCTTAAACACATACTGCACGTAACCGGAGCAGTCAAAGCCCTTGGTCGTGGTTCCGCCGAACACATAGGGAACACCCTTGTATTTGGCTGCGCGGCTGACTATTTCCTTGCCCTTAACCTTGGGGATGCCTTCCTTGGCAAAGGCCTCCCAGGTCAGCTTATGATAGGTTGCATCATTCAGCTCACCGTCTGCCTTCAGCTTGTGCTGCTTCTGAAAGCTTTTCAGCGCAGTGCTGGTAGCCTCCGTCATGCGTCCGCTGGGGCGCTCGTCACTGAAGCCCAGCACCTGCAGCTTTTGCTGTGCCACCTTCAGGCGCCAGTTGCTTTGCTGCACCTGCACCTTGGACTGCTTTTCCTTCGTTTTTTTAGACTTTTTCATTGCGGTTTTCTTCGCCTTTTTCTCAGGCTTCGCCTGCTTGGGGGCCTTCACTTCGGCAGCAGGCTTGGCTGCGGTATCGGCCTTGACAGCAGCAGGCTCCGGCACCGCCCTCACAGGCCGCGCCTCGCTTACGGCCGGCGGCGTTGCCACCGGTGCCTTATGCGGTTTGTTGCTGACAATAGGCACTGCAGCCTGTGCCTGCCAAGGCAGGCTGCAGGCCAGCATGATTACGGTCAGCACAGAAGCCAGCTTCTTTTTCATCTTCATCAGCCCCGCTCAAATGCAAAATTAAAAATTAATTATAGTTATATACGTCCCAGCTTTTCAGCTTGCTCAGCTGAGCAATACTGTAATCAATATCGCGCAGCAGACGCTGCTTGTCATGCGGCAGCGTTGCTGCCAGCTGAACGTAGTTCGATACATGGTTGCTGCGGAAGAGGCAGTGCCTGTCCGCAGGTAAATCTATATTTTCTATTATCAGCTTCAGCTCGCGCATCAGTCCTGCCGGTGAAAGCGGATTGAATTTGCCTGCCTCGTACTGCTCCAGCAGCTCGCTGCCACGGTACAGCATCAGGCAAAGCGCGCTCAAATGCGTCGGCTTGATAATATTAATCGCCTTAGCAGTTGCCAGTGCGTGGCGTTCGCTGCCCTCCGCACCTGCCAGCCCCAGAATAATCATCATAGAAAGCTTCATGCCGCTGGCGGTAACTCTGCGTCCCGCTTCTACCGCCTGCTCGGCGTCAACACCCTTGTTGACAGCCTTCAGCGTAGCGTCGTCACCTGTTTCCATGCCGTAATACAAAAGCTTCAGGCCTGCTTCCTTCAGCTGGCGCAGCTCCTCTTCGCTCTTGCGCAGGATATCCTTTGGTGCAGCATAGCTGGCAACGCGCTGCAAATGCGGAAACTGCTCGCGCAGTACCTGCAGAATCTTCAGCAGCTTGGCCGTCGGCAGCACCAAAGCATCGCCGTCCGCCAAAAAGACGCGGCGCACCTTGTTCTTGCCGTAATGGGCCGCCAGCGCTATCTGACGGGAAATTTCTTCATCCTTCAAAATCTGAAAGGGAACACCTCTGTACATGTTGCAGTAGGTGCATTTATTATGTGCGCAGCCGCGCGTAACGCGTAAAATAAAGCTGCGTGCCTCACTGGGAGGTCTGAAAACTGGTGTATCGTAAGAATCAAAAAACATTTCTACTATTCTACCTCATTTTACTTTGATTGATTTGGCGCCAGTTTGAGATCTCAGAGATTTTGTAAAGTATAGTACACTTTAATATTATTATACTAGATTTTTCGCCATTTGTAACGTCCACCTGAAAACTTTTTGTTACTTTTTTTACAGAGATTTTGTGAAACATTGTCAGAGTGTAAAATAAGTGTGATTTTCCACGCCTGTTGGCAACGGCAAGGACGCTTTGGCAGGCCAAAACTGACGTAACAGCATATACCCGCACACAAAAAATACGCCTGCAGGCACCAAAAACAGTATCACCACAGGCGCACCAAGGAGGCTGACACAGGTCAGCCTCCGATGCTTTATATTATTTTTAAGCAAGCCTAAAGCTTTACCTCATCAGCTGCGTTTTCTGCGCAGGAAGAAGAAGGCAGCGCCACCGATGATAATAACGCCGCCGATAATCGTCAGCAGGCCAAAGCCGTCATCGTCATCCTCATTTTCTTCCTCATCCTCGGCAGCAGGCAGCTCTGCCGTGCCCACAGCCACCGGCCATTGGCTCTTCATCTCGCCGTGGACTGCCGTAACGGTAACAACGCCGTCAGCCTTGCCGATCAGCTTGCCATCTTCGATAACGGCAATTTTTTCATCGCTCACGCTCCACTCCGGTGTCACGCCGTCAGCCTCGCCCACAACGTAGGCCTCCAGCTTCAGCGCCTCGTCTATTCCCAAGTGCGCCGGCAGATTCGGAGCCTCCAGCTTCGGCTCATAGGCAGTAATCTGCGTCATAAAGGCCTTTTCGCCCTTTTCTAGCAGCAGCTTGCCAGTAATCGTCGCAGTTCCCGGCTTCACAGCCAAAAGCTGCACATCGCCATCCACCTTCACTATATCACTATTGGAAGAATGCAAATCAGTTACATTATAGCCTACGCAGCCCGGCAGCGAAGCAACTATGCGTGTACGCTCGCCCACCTTCAGGCTGGCCTCCTCCGGAGCCACTGTCACCAGCGGGCTAAGCTCGGAAGCTGCTGTTGCAGGCAGGTCGGGGGCATCCTCGTCGCCCTCCAGCTCGCCGCTTTCGATTGCAGGGCCTTCCAGCTCCTCTTCCTCTACAAGCGGTGCTCTTTTGGCAGCCAGCATATTGATCGGGTCACCGTAAATAAGGCTTACCTCATCCTCTTTATCGTTGCGGTACACAGCGCTCAAATCAGCAGCTACCAAAAATTTGGCAATAACCTTGCCCTCATCATCCAGCGCCGTCAGTTGGTAGAACCAGCCGTCCACAGGCTCCTCCGCATAAAGCAGCTTGTAATCATCAACATCCTCCGGCAAGCCCGTCTGCTTTTCCGGCAGGCCGGCAAGCAGCGCGGCGGCAGCAGCCTCGGATACATCAAAGCTGTCCTCGTTAAATCTGTATTCACCCTGAACATCAAGCGGCAGCGGTCCGTCCTGATAAGCGGTAATGCTCTTGTCCTTCAGCACAAAGCGCAGCTCTACCGTATCATTATTTTGGTAATCTACCTCGGCAATACCGTCGCCGTCCTCGTTAATTTCAAAAACGCCGGCAGTAACGAAATCCTCCGCACTGTCCTCCTCCTCGCTGCCACGCATAACCTTCAGCTCGTAAAGGTATTTATCATCGCCCATGGGCTTGATATTCAGCACGCCGTTATTATACTGGCTGCTTTCGGTCCACACATAGCAGCCTGCCGTATTCTTCCAGTCATTTTTGGAGGCGGCGCCTGCCAGCAGCGTCAGGCTGCACAGCAGCAGGGTAAGCATAACAGCTACGATAATACGCATCATTTTTTCTTTCATTATGCTCCCCTCCTCAAATGCTCAGACGGAACTTGGCAGTCTTGGGATTAACGCCGTCCATCCAATACTTCACTGTATATACGCCCTTAGCACATTTTTTGCCGCTCTTGCCGCTTGCCCAACCGTTCCAGCTGAAGGCAAAATCCTGATTGGCATTTCTTGCCTTATATTTCGTGCTGTAGACCAGCTTGTTGTTTTTATTGAAAATCTGGGCATAGCAGGTCTTGCCCGTAGAATTGTTCTTTTTGAAATACAGGCGCTGGTAAACATCGCCGTTGCCCTTGCGGATAATCTTGGACGCACGGAACTGCATCTTGCTCTGCGGCTTGTAGCTGATGTTGACTGTCTTTTTAACCGCACCGCCCTTGCCGAAGCTGCTGGTCGTTACCAAGCGATATCTGCCCGACTTCAGGTTTTTCATATCATAGCTGTATGGTACAAAGCGGAAATATTTATCACCGTCATAGTACCATTTTTTCAGCTCGCGCTGCTTCCAGCGCACAACAACCTTATTATCCTTGTTGAGCAGCACCGCCTTATCCTTCATAGGCCCCTTGCCCTCTACATAGCGCTGCACATTCAGCTTGGTGCCGTTTACCTTGATAGTTGTTTTGTACTGCGTCGCCGCCCACGCCAATGCCGTAAAAGCTACGAGCATCGCCAGGCACGCCCCGAGCACAACCTTCAGCCGTTTCATTTTTCCGCCTCCTAACCGCCGGATATAAAAAGACCCGGCATATACTTCTTCATTTAAAGTATATACCGGGTCAAGAATAACTATAAGTAACCTTTAGTTAAGAGTTGGGGAAAAAGCGCTCCAGCTGATGTCTTTTATTTTTAGCCGCCGCATCAATCTGCAGCTTGGCAAAAATTTTGTTGAGATATTGCTTAATCGTCCCCTCCGACAACGACAATCTTTGCGCAATCTCCCTGTTCGTATGGCGTGCTGCCGCCAGCTGCGCTATCTGCAGCTCCTGCTCCGTCAGCTCCTGCAGGCCTGCTTCGGCAAAGCGTGCGGACATAATCTGTCCCCGGCCCGCTTCCAGCTGCTGCCCCAGGTGCAGCGCCGCTGCCGCCGCTGCTGAGTATTCACCCTGAGCCTCCTGCTCCAGATACGGACGCAGCAGCGCTATGTTCTGTGCCAACGGCAGCACAAGCTTATCCGCCTCAGCCATTGCCAACGCCTGCTTCAGCGAAGCGCGGCAGCTCGTTACATCGCCTCTGCCGGCAAAGGCCGCCGCTCTTTGCACCTGCAAATACAGCAGGCACAAAAAATTACTGTAGGGACGGCATTCCTGCTCCCAGTCGGACCAGCGCACCAAAAGCTCCGTATACTGCCCTTGTGCCAGCAGGCACTGGGCACTGATATAGTTGCGGCAGGGACGCGCAGGATAAAGCACCGAAGGCTGCTGTCCGTTTCCGTCCGTCAGCCAGCTTGGTATATATTCCGGCTTGCCCAGCAATGCATAGTAAAAGCCGGCGCACATATCGGCAGTATTCAGCAGCATGCTCTGCTTCCACGGCTGCAGCTGCCACTGATGGCGGCTGTAGGCCTCCGCCTTACTGCTGTAAACGCCGCGGAAAAGATCGCGCTGCATCTCCAGAAAATCACAGCAGATAGCAATACACTCCTGCCCATGCTTTTCCGCCTGATAATACGCCTTCTGCAGAGGCATATCCACTTCGTCGATGCGTCCCTGCAGCAAAAGTGCTTCCGCCTCCGTCAGTTCGGCGGCACCGGCACCGTGCCAGCCGCTCAGCAGATAGTACGGTGGCATACACTCCTGCATATCCTCCACCGTCTGCCGCAGACTGCAGCCCGTGCGCAAATATAGCCCCAGAACACTGGGAGCGCCGAAGGTCCAGATGCCCTGCTTGCTGAGTGTCTGCGGAGCACCGCTCAGCAGCTTGTAGGCACGCCGGTGATGCTCGCTCATACCGGTAATGCTGTTGAAGGCCAAAAAGCTCAGAATAACCTCCAGCTCGCCGTAATAATTATCACGCTCGCGCTGGCTGAGCGCAGTATTGCGCTCCAGCGCCGTCACGTACCATTCCTTGACCTGCAGCATTTCCGGCACCATGTTCAGCGAAAACATGCGCCGCATAATAATCAGCACCGCCTGCGGATACTGCCACAATATTTCCGACGGACATTCGCGCAGCCAGTCGAAAAGATGCTGCCTGTGCTGCGGGCGCATCGACCAGTCGCGCAGCTGCTGCACTGCAGCCAGCAGGCCGTCAAAATCACGGCCGCGGTACAGCCAGTCCAGCGCTTCCTCGTACTCCCTCTGCTGCGCGTACCATTGTCCCAAGCGACGGAAGTACATTTGCTGCTCAGCCTCCGGCAGCAGGCCGAAAGCATGGCGCGTTGCCTGCTTCAGCATATGGTGACACCGCAGTCTGCCGTTGGCCAGCCTGATAATAAAGGCGTTGCATTCCAGCAGCCTGCTTACAGACTCTCTGCAGCTTGTGCCGTAGGCAAAGGCCACCTGCTCCGGCGTAAATTCCTCCGGCTGCCCCATAAGCAACAGCAAGCGCTGCTGCTCCGACGGCAGCGGCCGCAGCAATACATTGGCTATCATCTCATAAACGCTGCCTGCATCAAGGCAAAAGCGCTGATATCTGTCGTAATTCAAAAAGTTAAGATAGGTAACGGAAAACCAGCCCTCGCAGGCCTCATGCAAAGCATCCAACTGCTGCGTTGTAAGCTGCAGGCCGCATCTGCTGCTGTATTCTGCCAGCTCGTCACGCTGCAGCGCCAGGTCATGCTTATCAAGGCAAAAGACCTTACGTCCTAGCTCCAGCAGACGGCTGCCGTCAAAAATCTGCCCTCTGCTGACAAGCAGCAGGTGCAAATCAGCAAAGCCAGCCTTGCTCAGAGCATAAAGAAAATCAATCGCCTCGCTGCTTTCCAGCAGATGCAAATCATCTATAAACCAATAGATAGGCTCCTGCGGCAGCAGCTGACGAAACAGCTCCAGCACCAGCGTTTTGGCATTGGCATCGGCAGGCAAAGACTGCTGCAGCAGCGCAGCGCCCAGCTCCGTACCCTGCCAGCTGTGGCACACTCCCTGCCAAAAGGCTTCGGCACCGGCGCCGTAAATGCTTTGGCGCAGTACCTTTTTGCCGCAGCGCTCCTGCTCCTGCAAAAAGTACTGCACTGCCAGTGTTTTGCCATAGCCCATGGGAGCAACAAGCAGCGTTGTTCCCACTGTCTGCAGCTCTGCCAAAAGCTCTTTTATTCTCTTGGAATAATATAAATTATTAAGCCTTTTCATAGTGTTTTTACTTAATTACGTTCTGCGGTGCTCCTGCCAGCCATTTTTCGATGTTGGCAAAGACGATATCGGCACGTGCAGCCAGTGCTTCGGCGCTGGCGAAGGCCACGTGCGGTGTCAGCACGGTGTTCTTTGCATGGCACAGAGGATGCTCCGGTGCAATCGGCGGTTCGCCCTCAAACACATCAATACCTGCGCCCGCCAATCTTCCTTCGTTCAGCGCCTGTGCCAGCGCCTCGCTGTCCACAACAGGACCGCGCGCAGTATTCAGCAGTACGGCCGTCGGCTTCATCTTGGCAATAGCCTCGGCATTAATCAGTCCGCGGGTTGCGTCCGTCAGCGGCACATGCAGGCTGACAAAATCGCTGGCAGCCAAAAGCTCATCCAGACTTACATAGTTTACACCGTCAGCCTGCAGCTCTGCCTTCGGAGTACGGCTGTAGGCCAGCACCCTGCAGCCAAAGGCAGCGGCAATCTTCGCCACTCTGCTGCCAATCGCACCGGTGCCGACTACGCCGAAGGTTTTGCCGAAAAGCTCAAAGCCTACCAGGCCATCCTTCGTTCCTGCCTGACGGCAGCGTGCATCACAGGGAACGATGTTGCGGATAACGCTGATAGCCAAACCGAAGGTCAGCTCTGCTACCGCATTGGTGGAATAGCCTGCGGCATTGCACACTAAAATTCCGCGCTCACGGCAGGCAGCCAGCGCAATATGGTCTACGCCGGTAAAGGCCACGGAAAGCATTTTCAAATTAGGGCAGGCGTTGATAATCTCCGCACTCAGCGGCTGGTTGGCCAGCATGATAATATCGGCCTGCTGCACACGCGCCAGCAGCTTCGTCTGGTCTGTTGCCTTTGCGGTATAATAAACGAAATCATGGCCTGCAGCCTGCAACGGCGCTGCCAAGGCATTAATCTGCTCCATCTTTACGCCTAACGGCTCCATAACTACTATTTTCATCAAAGCACCTCCGAAAAAGTCTGTAAAATTTTTGCTTATCACTTACATATTACTACCGCAGGAATTGATTAGCAAGGAGGAAATTTTCAGGACTATATTCTGTTTTGCCGGAATTTGTACCCGCAAATACAAAAAAGCCGTTCTTCTTTCGAAGAACGGCATATTTTCGTTGGTGATCCACCCGAGACTCGAACTCGGGACACCCTGATTAAAAGTCAGGTGCTCTACCAACTGAGCTAGTGAATCATTTGTCGCCATAAATTAGCAACATTAATAGTATACAGACTAACACAAGGAAAGTCAAGTACTTTTTTAAATATTTTTGCTGTTTTTTCAGCAGCCTAAGCTTACAGCAGCTCTTTCAGAACGATGGTCTGCTCACGGTTAGGACCAACGGAGATAATACCCAGCTCAACACCGGATACCTCGCTGATTTTAGCCAGATATTTTTTAGCGTTTTCAGGCAGCTCGTCATAGTTGCGGATGCCGCTGATATCGGTCATCCAACCGTCGAACTCTTCGAAAATCGGCTCAACCTTAGCCAAAACGTTCAGGCTTGCAGGAATGCGTTTGAGAACCTCATCGCCAATCTTGTAGCCAACGCACATTTTAATCTTCGGCATTTGGTCGAGGATATCCAGACGGGTAATTGCCAGATAATCCAGGCTGTTCAGGCGTGCGCTGTAACGCAGCATGAAAGCATCCAGCCAGCCGCAGCGACGCGGACGACCGGTTACAGTGCCGTATTCATGGCCGGTTTCGCGGATTTGGTTGCCGGGGCCGTCGGTATCCAGCAGCTCGGTGATGAAGGGGCCTTCACCAACGCGGGTGGTATAAGCCTTAACTACGCCGACAACATGATCGATGAAGCGGGGACCTACGCCACTGCCGGTGCAGGCATTACCTGCAGTCGGGTTGGAGCTGGTAACATACGGATAGGTACCATGGTCAATATCGAGGAAAGTAGCCTGTGCGCCTTCAAACAGAACGTTTTTGCCGGCGCTGAACAGCTCATCCATAACAACGCCGGTATCGGCAACGTACGGACGCAGCTCTTCTGCATAAGCCAGATATTCCTTCAGTACGGTATCATAGTCAAACGGTTCTGCACCGTAAATTTTGGTGATAATAGCATTTTTTGCTTCCAAGTTAACCTTCAGCTTATCAGCAAAGGTTTCGGGCTCCATCAGATCGCAGATACGGATGCCTACGCGAGCAACCTTATCCATGTAGCAGGGGCCGATGCCGCCTTTGGTGGTGCCGATTTTGTGATTGCCCAGTGCTTCCTCCTGCAGCTCATCAAGACGTTGATGATACGGCAGAACAACGTGTGCACGGTCAGAGATAACCAGATTGCTGCAATCAATGCCCTTTTCCTTCATGCCGGCGATTTCAGCCAGCACAACGCCGGGGTTGATTACAACGCCGTTGCCCAGAACGTTAGTCTTATCATTAAACAGTACGCCGGAGGGCAGCAGACGCAGCTTATAATTAATGTTGTTAACAACAACGGTATGGCCTGCATTGGAGCCGCCGCTGTAACGAACTACAGCGTCAGCCTTTTGTGCCAAATAGTCAACAATTTTACCTTTACCCTCATCGCCCCATTGGGCGCCTAAAACTACAACAGATGACATTAGCAGTCACTCCTTATCAAAATTATAAACCAAATCTAGCAAAAATCTCGTCAACGTGGCGCAGCATCGGTTTCGGATCGAAGCAATGCTCAACCTCTTCGTCGGTCAGATATTTTTTGATATCCGGGTCAGCTTCAACGTTGGTCTTGAAGTCAGCGCCTTGCAGCCAACGTGCCATAGCGTTGCGTTGTACCCATTTGTAAGCGTCCTCACGCAGTACGCCTTTGGTAACCAGAGCAATCAGCAGGTTTTGGCTGAAAATCAGACCGCCGGTTTTGTTCATGTTGGCAATCATTGCATCAGGATATACCAGCAGCTTGTCGATGATGTTGGAGAATTTACGCAGCATATGATCCAGAGCAATAGTTGCGTCCGGCAGAATAACGCGTTCTACGGAAGAATGGGAGATATCGCGTTCATGCCACAGGGTTACATCCTCCAGAGCTGCTACTGCATAACCGCGCAGCAGGCGAGCCATACCGGAAACCTTTTCACAGGTGATAGGATTACGTTTATGCGGCATAGCGGAAGAACCCTTTTGGCCGGGTGCAAAATATTCTTCAGCTTCACGGATATCGGTACGCTGCAGGTTACGGATTTCGGTTGCCATCTTATCCAGAGAGGAACCGATAATTGCCAGAGTAGTCATGAAATGTGCATGACGGTCACGTTGGATAACCTGAGTTGCCAGGCGTACCGGAGTGAGCTCCAGCTTTTCGCAGACATATTTTTCAACAAACGGATCAATGTTGGAGTAAGTGCCTACAGCACCGGACAGCTTGCCGACTGCCATCATTTCACGCGCTTGTTTCAGACGTTCAATGTCACGCTCGATTTCAGCGGACCACAGCAGGAATTTCATACCGAAGGTCATCGGTTCTGCGTGGATGCCGTGAGTACGGCCGATCATAACGGTATATTTGAATTCAGCGGCACGACGGCGCAGAATTTCATGGAAGTTTACCAGATGACGCATAATCAGGTCTGCGGATTGTACGGTCATGTAGCACAGTGCAGTATCCTTTACGTCGCTGGATGTCAGGCCTTTGTGAATGTATTTGGACGCATCGCCTACATACTCAGCCACATTAGTCAGGAAAGCAATAACATCATGGTTGGTAACTGCTTCAATTTCCTTAATGCGGTCCAGACGGAAGTCAGCCTTCGTCTGAATATCCTTCAGCGCTTCGTCAGGCACAATGCCCAGTTTGTTCATAGCCTCGCAAGCCAGAATTTCTACCTTCAGCATGGTACGGAATTCATTTTCGAGTGTCCAGATATTACCCATTTCAGGATGAGTATAACGATCAATCATTTTTGTATGCCTCCCAAGACAATTTTATTCATGAAAAAACATCTGAAAGCCACAGATATTACCTTCAGATTCTTCACTACACTTTGTTGCATAAATATCATATCATTTTCCGCGTCTTATCGCAAGCTTTATGAACATTTTTTGTTGATTTTAGGTAAAATATTCGGTTTTTCTTCGCAGCTTCCTTGTAAGCTTTTTTACACTTATCAGAAAAAATCTTTTGCTTAGAGAATAAAATTCTCGCTTTTGCCCCCCTGCAGGCAATGCTCCATGCAATACCAAAAAAAACCGAGATTTTTAAATCCCGGTTTTTTTCGTTATATCGCTGTATTCTATTCTCAGTTTTCGCGTTTCGTAAAGCCGACAAATTTGGTAAACTGCTTTTGGAAGAACAGATTAACGGTATCTACCGGACCGTTACGATGCTTAGCAATAATCAGCTCGGTATGCTTGTTTTCCGTTTCCGGATTGTAGTAATCCTCGCGGTACAGGAATGCTACGATATCCGCATCCTGCTCCAGAGAACCGGATTCACGCAGGTCACTGAGCATGGGACGCTTAACCTGACGCGATTCAACACTACGGCTCAGCTGTGACAGCGCCAGTACCGGCACATCCAGCTCACGCGCCAAGGCCTTCAGTGAGCGGGAAATTTCCGAAACCTCCTGCTGACGGTCGCCGGAATAATTGCGCTTGCCGCTGCCCTGCATCAGCTGCAGGTAATCGACAACGATCAAATCCAGACCATGCTCTGCCTTCAGGCGGCGTGCACGGCTGCGCATATCCATCGCCGTAATACCTGCTGTATCATCAATATAAATTTTGGCACGACTCATCGTATCGCAGGCATCCCAAAGGTGCGTCCAGTCCTCGTCATGCATCTCGCCTACACGCAGGCGCTGGCTGTCGATGCCCGCTTCGGCGCACAGCATACGGTTAACCAGCTGCTCCTTGCTCATTTCCAGACTGAAGAAGGCTACACTGCGCGGTTCGCCGCCGATAACCTTGTGCGCACGCAGCGCTACGTTCTGCACAATGTTCAGCGCCAGCGCAGTTTTACCCATGGAAGGACGCGCTGCCAGAATAATAAAATCGGAAGGATGCAGACCGCTCGTCAGCTTGTCCAAATCCGCAAAGCCTGCCGGCAGACCTGTAAGACCGCCCTTGTTCTGCAGCAGACTTTCGATGCTCTGCACGCTGTCCATCAATACGTCGTTAATTGCTGTAAAATCCGTCTTTTTCTTGCGGTTGGAAATTTCCAGAATGCGGCTTTCCGCTGTATCCAGCAGCGTACCGACATCCTCATTAGCCTCATAGCCCATAGCCGCAATTTCGGTAGAAACGCGCACAAGCTGACGCAGAACCGATTTTTCGGCAACAATATCCGCATGGTATTTGACGTTGGCCGCCGTCAGCACCACATTCGCCAGACTGGTGATGTAGGCAATGCCGCCGATGTCCTCCAGCTTATTGTCACGCTTGAGGATTTCCGTAACAGTAACCATATCTACTGCTTCATTTTTATTATAAAGCTCCAGCATCGCACTAAAGATAACGCGATGCGCTTCGCGGTAAAAATCATCCGCCGACAGCACTTCGGTCGCCTTGGCAATAGCTTCTTTATCAATAAGCATCGCGCCAAGCACAGCCTGCTCCGCTTCTATATTTTGCGGTGGCACTCTTTCTTCAATCACTCGCTTCTACCTCCTGTCAGTAATCTTTTCATTCATATTATTATACATTACTGCGGACAATTTTTCTATAATAGCTGAATCTTTTTATTGGAAGCATAAAAAACGACCTCCCGCAAGCAGTCTGCACCGCTAAATTCAGGAGATCGTTTTTCATATATTGCAAGCATTTTATGCGTTATGCCTGTTACAGCTAAGGCTACAGCGCCACCTCAGCGAACTCTGTACCTTCCTGCTCCAGCTCTATCTGCTGATTCAGGTTCTCGGTCAGCCAGGCCTCTGCCTCTGCCTTTTGCTCAGCACGCATTTTCAGGATAACCTTGGCGCGCAAGTCGTACTGCACATCGGCAATCTCAAACAACTGCTGCTGATAAAGCACATTCAGAATGCGGCCGACGCTGTTCACATCATATAAAAAGCTATAATAGCCCAGCAAAATCTTCTGTGCCAGGCCTGCTTCCTTCACTGCGCCTGCCACGCTGCCGCTGTAAGCGCGCACAAGTCCGCCTGCGCCCAGCTTAATGCCGCCGAAGTAACGTGTCACCACTGCTGCCGTTTCCGTCAGTCCGTTTTTACGCAGCACCTCCAGCATAGGAATACCGGCAGTACCGCTCGGCTCGCCATCGTCACTGGAGCGCTGTGCCAGGTCATCCACGATATAGGCGGAGCAGTTATGCGTTGCATCCCAGAACTCTTTTTTTACGGCCTTAATGAACTCCTGGGCCTCTGCTTCGCTGTGAACCTTTTTCAGCGAACAGATAAAGCGTGATTTTTCAATCACAATTTCTTTGCGGTAATCTCTGCTTATAGTATACAAGTAGCGTACCTCCGTCCGTATTTTTCGCAATTTATATTAACATTATAACACAATTCTGCTGTTTTTAAAATTTTTTACCGTTTTTTACAGCAAACTCTTTATTTCCTCTTCTGTCTTTGTTATAATAGTGGACATTACAGACAAAGGAGAGAGCATTGCCGCTACTCTCTAAAATTATTATTTTTTTATTAAGGGAAAGAGGTAATTTCATAATGAAACAATTTTGTGCTTTAATCGGCAAATTCTTTGGCATCATCGCCATCGTTTTTCTGGTTCTCGGCCTCACAATGCCACAGAACTTTTTGTGGGTATTAGGCAAGGTGCACGGCATCAGCGTCCTGAGCTGCATGCTCGGTATCGTAATGTTCGGCATGGGCACCACCCTGAATCTGAAGGACTTCGCGCTGGTACTGAAACGCCCGCTCGATATTCTCATCGGCTGCTGCGCTCAGTACTTTGTAATGCCCTTCCTGGCATACCTGCTGTCCGTTGCCTTTAATCTGGACCCGGCACTGACCACCGGCGTTGTGCTGGTAGGCACCTGCCCCGGCGGTACCTCCTCCAACGTAATCACCTTTATGTCCAAGGGCGACGTTGCACTTTCCGTAACCATGACCAGTGTTTCCACTGTACTTTCTCCGATTCTGACTCCGTTCATCACCTACATGATTATCGGCGAAAAAATTAACTTTGACCCGGTAGGCATGTTCTGGAGCATCGTTCAAATCGTTATTCTGCCTATCTGCTTAGGTCTGGCTGTTAAATCCTTCCTGCCCAAGCTCGCCGAAGCAGCAACCGACTATCTGCCGGCTGTATCCTCCATTGCAATTTCTCTGATTATCGCAGGTGTTATCGGCGCCAGCCGTGACCTGATTTTGAAGGCTCCCGGCCTGATTCTGCTGGTAGTTATTCTGCATAACTGCTGCGGTTACGCCCTTGGCTTTGCCATCGCCCGCTTCACCGGCCTCAGCTGGAAAAAGGCTGTTGCCCTTTCCATCGAGGTTGGTATGCAAAACTCCGGTCTGGCAACCGGCTTGGCAAAAGCACACTTCGCTGCTCTGCCTGCTGCAACCGTTCCCGGCGCAGTTTTCTCCGCATGGCACAATATTTCCGGTGCACTCCTTGCGTGGGCTTACCAAAACTACCTGAATCCGAAATTTGATCCGGATTACGCTAAGGAAGAAGCTGTAGAAGCAGAAGCTGCCAAGGCTTAAATTAAATTTGACCTGAATATTATTAATCCCCTTGAGCTTGAAAGCCCAAGGGGATTTTTGTCTGCCAATAATCAACCGAAATTGAAGTTACATATTCACGTACTGCTGAATATACTCAAAAAGCATATCCGCACCTCTTTCGCCCATGAACGGCAAATGCTTGGCAATTGTCCTGTGACTGTAACAGGGATGGCTTACGCAAACTTTAAAGTTTGTCATGTCAGCTTGCGCAACAGTATCCTCATCAGCCATAACAAGACAATGACGAATATCCTTCAGCAGCTGCAGATATTCCTTCTCTTCCTTAAAGTACTCTATGCCTTCCGCAGCAGTACCGGTGATTTTATGTGTGCATACACTGTGAGCTACATTAAATTTCAACTCCTTGAAGAATGCACCCAAGCCTTTTACTGTATCATAATCACCCTTTAAAAATACCGTACCGGGAGTTCTGCTCAGCAGCGGAGAATTTAAAAGCATTTTCAGTCTGCGGTTTTTTTCCGCTAAACGCTGCAGCATAGCTTCCTTAACCGGCTGGCCTATAACCGCTGCAACGCTATTTAAAAACTCTGTCGTCTGACTATAACCATAAGGCGGCAGATAAACATAATGCGTACCGGTAACGCTTTGCAGATATTCCGCACACGGAAGCGCTTCGGCAGCCAAAATAATATTCAGCTCGGCGCTGCCAAGCTCGGCAATCGTCTCCGTAGTCGTATTCATTGCAAAGCAATGCAGCAGCTCATAGCCAAAGGCTTCACGCAACAGGCTTTCTATTTCGCAAATATCGGATTCTGCTCTGTAATGCAACGGCGAAGCACCTAAAATATTATACCGCTTGCTTTGCTTGACAACAGCAGGCTGTACAAACAGCTCTGCCAGCTGCAGATAGATTTTTCGCAACCCGGCGCTGTAGTCTGCGCCCAAACCGGAGGTATTTACAGGAATCAGCCTGCTTTGAACCTTGCCCTGCAGGCTGTCGCAGATTCCCGCAATATCCGTACCGATGATAGAGGTTACAGAAGAAGTCAGCACAAAAATAGCCTTAGGCGAATATAACGCATCCAGCTCAAAAATACCTCTTTCCAGATTTTCAGTGCTGCCCATAACGATATCACTGTCATCTACACCGGTAGTAAAAAGTCTGTTGGGGTAATCCTGCCCCAGCTTATTGAAAAAATTCATGCTGAAATGTGTTGTTCCTTCGGGACCATATTCCAAAACAACTGCATCTTCTATATTCAGCAGCGTGCTGATGATAGCCATTCTGTCAGACGGCACCGGAAAATTTCTTATCAAAGCCATAATCACTTCTCCTCTATTTGAGTCTGCGTAAAATCCAGCAAACGCTTAAGCAAGCCGAAACAGCCCGCAAAGCCCAGTACATCCTGTCCCGGCATACTGTCTATACCGAAAATCCCTTTTCTTTCCAGGCTGTCGGTAAAGCTTCTGCCTATATACAGCTGAGGCTTTAATTTATCATAGACAAATTCCATCGCTGCCAGATTGGCACTCTTGCAGACATAAGGATCCGCATATTGCAACAACTCTTTTTTTGCTTCCTTGTTTTTCAGAGTGCTCATCTGTATCATCATCGGCTGCAGTCCCAAGCCTGCCAGATAAGTGTTCAGCTCCCAACAGTTATACGGACTGTTGCCATATATATAGCCAATGCCCTGCAGCTTATCCTGTACCTGCTGCTGCAAAGCAAGGCATTCCTCCAAAGACTCTGTAACAATCTGCGGCAGCTCCATTTTCAAAGCAGCTGCAAGCTCCTTATAGGCCTGCAGCACCTTGTGCGGATTACACATCGGCGGGAAATAAACGTAAGGCACAGCAAGCTTTTCCTGCATCCGCTTCGCCAATTCCAGCCCCAGCTCATCAACAACGATATTCAGCTTGGCTCTGCCGGCAAGCGCCAAATCCTGCAGACTGCATTTGCCGGGAAGCTGCAGTCCCACCTGTACGCCGGCCCGCTCCAGCAGCTGCTGCAAAGCTGAGTTTTGCGGTAGCGGAGCGCCATTGCCAAGAATATTGACAACATTTTCCGTCGGCATTTTCCGCATCAGCTTTACAGTAGCAGTCAATGTTCTTTCAATACCGGGTAGATGATCCCGACACTGAAAATGCTCCGTACGCACAAGCAGAATCGGCACATGGTACTGTTCCTCCAGCTCATCAACGAGTGCATCATAATCATCACCGATGATTTCCAGAACGCAGGTTGTTACCAATACTATACATTTAGGCGCTCCTGCCTCAAAAATTTCGGCAACGGCCTTTTTAGTTTTCTTAATCGTACCAAAGGTCACATCATAATCATCAATTACTACTGAAACACAGCTTTCCTTAAGACTGCCGAATATTTTCATATTCGCCAGCAGCTTAGAATAATAGGTACATTCATCCGTACCTACGATAACCGTAACTGCCTCCGGCATCTGTCTTACGGTCATCAGAGCGCCCATCAGCGGACAATGAGTTCCCGGAAAGGATGTCGCCATCAGCGGCTTGATATCCCTCTGCTCATTCACTTCGCTCAAGTGCATGATATTATGCAAAATATCAGCGCTATAGTTTTTCTTTTGCAGCATATTTCTTCTCCTCAAAAAACAAGGGGCAGCAGATTAAACCGCCACCCCCATAAAATGTTATTTAATATCACGCAAAGACTTTTGTTGTTATTTACCGTAAACTGCTTCATGCAAAAGCTCTACACTGTCAGCAGCATGTTGCGACAGACAATTTACATAACCCTGCGGAATGACAATCGCCTGCTTTTTCTTTACAGCAGTTACTGTAGCCAGAGCAGGATCGGAATACAATTCTTCCAGCTGTGCATTACCCGATTTATAAGCACCGCCCTGAGACCAGGTACCGATAATTATGTAGTCAGGATTTGCCTGTACTACTTCTTCTTTACTCAAAATACGGCTCGTTCCCGGCTTATCCGCAATTGTATGACGTGCTGCTTCATAGCAATCCTCTACACCGGCAGCAGTCATAATATCATTAAAAATAATTCCCTTGCCGCCGATAGCACCAAAGCGCAGAAAGAGCAATCCTTTTTTTCTGTCCTCAGGCTGCATTTTCTTAACCTTGGCTTCAACCGCGCTGATTTTTTTCTGCATCTCGGCAATCAGCTTTTCAGCCTGCTCCGGCTCGCCTACAGCACCGCCGATAGCCTTAATCGTCTTGGGAATATTGCTCAGTCTGGATGCGGCGGGATAAACAAAAACCTTAATTCCCACATCCTCCAAGCTGGAAATCTGCTCCGGCTTACTGCTGTCCGGCAGCAGCACCAGATCAGGCTTCAGTGCAAGAATAGCCTCCGGATTGCTTTCCGCAATTTGCGGAACATCCTTAGCCTCCTTTGCACCCATGGCCAAATCCTCATCATGCACCCATTTGGAGAGGCCTGCTATACGCTTATGGTCAACAAGGCCTAAAAGCACCTCATCACCATAAACATACAGGCTGATTATTTTTTGAGGCTTAGACTCAAAGGACATCTTCTTGCCGCGTACATCCTGCACAACATAGCTTTGCTTTTTAGCAGCATCATTCTGCTTGTCAACAGTACCGGCACAGCCGGAGCAATAGACAACAGCCAGCACGGTAAGAACAAGGAAAAATAATCTACGCATAATCAGCCAAGCCTTTCATCAGAAGCTGTGCTCATAAGACAGCATCCAGTTGCGTTCCTCCAGCATAGCACCGGTGCCGCTGGAAGAACCGGTTCTGATATCATCACGGTCCAGCAGATTATACACAGCAAATCTTAAAGCATCATTTTTGGTAATCTGCTGTTTTACATTCAAATTAAGGTCTAACATCGGTTTAACGCCGTTAATTCTTTCTGCCATATAGTTAGCATAAATGTTGGCATTGGTCTTGCCTAAGTTATAACCTACTCCTGCATGCAGACCTAATTTAAAGTCAACTCTCTGCCAATCGCCCTTAGCAAGCTTTTGCTCGGGATTACCATAGGAAACGCCTACATTGTAGCTGAACTTTTCCGAAGCAGCTTTTTCGTAGCTTACCTCAACGCCGGTATTTCTGTACTTGTTGGCATTCAGGAACATGCTCTTGCCGCTACCGTTATAATTGCGTTGGCTGTAGATACGGTCATTAATATCCATATGGTACAGGTTTACCTTGAAGAGTTCATCGGCAGCCAGTTTCTTTTTCCAGCCGAATTCATAGTTCCAGCCATTTTCTGCCTTCAAATCAGGGTTCATCAGCTGAGTAGAAGTACCCCATTGCTCGTTGACATGCGGTGCGCGCATAGAGCGGTTCACATTCAGGTAAATATTATCATCGGTACCTAAGGAATGCATTACCTGGAATTGCGGACAGAACTTGCTGCCGGATTCCTCAACATAGGCTTCACGTGCACCGAGGAAAATCTTGGTTTTATCGGATACCTCAGTTTCTGTCATAAAGAATACTGCGGCACTGTCGCGCTTTGCTGCCTCTATATTGTTGCTGTTTTTGGTATTTTCATTTTCATAGTTGGCACCGACAGTCAGCATGGTGTTACCCAATTTGAATTTATCCTGCAAATCGGCACCATAGTTATGACCTTTTTGGTGTGTAGAGGTATTGAATTTCCAATCTCTGTTTCTGAAGAACACGGTAGCCTGTAAATCATCATTTACATATCTGAGCTGGCCGAAATTATATTTAATGTCACTGTGGAAGCCGGGCTTGTAAACACCATTAACGGATTTGGAGCAGTCGGAAACCTTCTTGCTGTACATATATTGCAAGGACAGGTTATCGCTGATAGCATATTGCAGATTCAGGCTGTCCTTTTCCAGCTTATCACCGGTATAATAGTTGCTTGCACCGGAGTTTTTATAGACAAAGCCTCTGTCCTTAGACTGCTGTCTGGAATAGCTTAATTGCAGCTTATCGGTAGCTACATTAACAGCACCTTTAAATTTGTTTTTATCGCCAAAGCCAATCAATACTTTATTCTTGGCTGCCTTTTTGTTGGTAATAATATTGATAACACCGGCACTGGCATTAGAGCCGTAAAGAACAGTAGCGCCGCCCTTAACAACTTCAATGCGGTCGATAATATCGGCAGAAATGGATTCCAAGTCATAGTTTCCGTCTTGGTTCAAGGGAATTCCGTTTACTAAGATAGCAACATTATCCTTTGCAATGCCTCTGAAGCCGATGTAAGTATTACCGGTCGGAGAAGCGGTTAAGGTAAAGCCGGGAATATTTTTTACTACCTCCATAACGTTATTGGCACCCAGCTTTTCGATTTTCTGCTGATCATAAATTTCTGTTGCAGCAGGAATATCTACATCTCTTTTCTCATAACGGGCGGCAGTAACCATCATGGGATCCAGTACATACTCATTTAATGCTTCATGTGCCATTACCGGCGCAGCAAACAACATGCAGCCCAAAGCTACAGCACTGTTTACCATTTTCTTACTCATCAAACTCATCAGTCATACACTCCTTGAAAATTTTAATAATATAGCGTAAAATAATAATATTGGCTTTTGATAACTCATACCACGTTATCAGTATTATCTTACAATATACAACGCTTATACAGTCAAGAGGTTTTTTATGAAGGATTCACGTTATTTCACTCCAGGTGAACTGGCGAAGCTGCTCGGCATCTCTAAACAATTGCTGCTATATTATGATAAAAACGATATTTTTTCACCGGAATTTGTCGATGAAAACGGCTACAGATTTTATGTTTTATCGCAGTATTTTACTCTGCAAATTATTATCTCATTAAGAAAACTTGATGTTTCTTTAAAAGAGATTAAAGCATACTTGAAAAGTAAGGATATAAACCTGCTAAAAGATATATATCGCAACAAGCAACAGGAATACAAAAAACAGATTGAGGAGCTGTTGTATTTAGAAAAAACAATGCAGCAGAAAATCTCTTTTTTAAACGATATTCAAAATCTGCCGCTTAACCAGATTCTTCTGGAAATCCAGGAGGAGGAATATCTATATTTCAGCGAAGACATCAGCTTTCAACAGCCAATAAAGCAAAGGATGAAAGTTTTAGCAAATCATATGTTGCCGGTATTCTCTTATGAATCATTTCAAGAATATCTGATGGGCTTTCACTATGACAGCAACGATTTTTTTCACGGAAACCACTTGACCCAATACAATGTATTTATTACCGCAAACAGCAAGCTGAATTATGATAATCCAATAAAGGTAATTAAAGAAAAAGGTTTGTATCTGTGCGTTTACTGTAATGCACACTACGGCGTAATAGACAGCAAAATCAAAGAACGAATTGTAAAATTCATTCGGCAAAATAATTTGCTATATCATGGCGGTATATATCTTTTCCCTTTGCGGAACTTTTGGTCTACATCTAAGCCCAAGGAAGAACTCGTTAAGCTCTGCTTAAGAGTAGAATATACTGATTGAGGTATATAACCATTATACACCTTGTTTCTCAGCCTAAAACACTGAAAAGAAGCTTGTAACAACTAGAAGCTGACGCATTTGCGCCGGCTTCTTTTTCTTCTGAGAAGTATATACATCCGTAAGGTTATTTTTGTGCTATAATATTAGTTACAAAAATTCAAAGAAAAGAGTTATATTTATGGACGATAAAGAACAAAAATTCAAAACCTACCGTTCGCTCAGCGACATGCACCGCTTCCGCCTGCGCCTGTTTGCGGAGGGTATTCTCACCGGTATCTTTGCTGGCATAGTCATCAGCTTCTTCCGCTTCGCCCTTTCGGAGATGGAATACCTGCGCGGAGCGCTCTACAACCGCCTATGGGTGAGCGACTGGAGCATCAACGCCTGCTGGTTCGCCGTGCTCATCGCCATCGCCTTCATCCTGCACAAGCTCAACTGCATCGAGCCTATGGCGGCAGGCAGCGGCATTCCGCAGGTCAAAGGAGCAATTTTAGGCCTGATGAAAATGCGCTGGCTGCACATTCTCTGGGTTAAGCTCACCGCCGGCATCATCGGCATCGGCGCCGGTCTTTCCCTGGGACGCGAAGGCCCTTCCATCCAGTTGGGCGCAGTAGCTGCGCAGGGTGTCAGCCGCCTCATGGGACGCACCCGCATGGAGGAACGCTATCTGCTGACCAGCGGTGCCAGCGCCGGTCTTGCGGCAGCCTTCAACGCTCCGCTCGCCGGTGTAATCTTTGCTTTGGAGGAGCTGCATCGCAACTTTTCCATCATGGTTCTGCTGCCCTCCATGGCGGCAGCCTTCACTGCGACGATTATTTCCCGAGCTATTTTCGGTCGTGCGACAATTTTTGATATCCCCGACTTACAGCTGCTTCCCATCGGCTATTACGGCATCGTCATTCTGGTTGCTCTTGCCAGCGGTCTGGCAGGTGTCATTTTTAACTGGGGACTGCTGAACATCGGCCGCTTTTACAGCCTGCCCTGCTTCAAGCGTCCGGTAGAGAAAATTGCCTTTGCCCTTATCTGCGCCGGCATTTTAGGCTACTTTCTGCCCGAGGTTTTGGGCGGCGGCAACGATCTTATAAACCATCTGGCCAAAGCGCCTGTATCCTTGCAGCTTTTGCTGATTTTTCTTGCAGGCAAGCTGATTTTTACGCTCATCAGCTACGGCTGCGGCGTTCCCGGCGGTTTCTTCCTGCCGATGCTCGTTATCGGCGCTCTCTGCGGCAGCATTTGTGCTCAGATTCTGATTATGCTTGGCTGGATTGAGCCTGCATATGCCACAAATATTATGGTAGTTGCCATGGCTGCACTCTTCGCTTCTTCCGTACGCGCGCCTATCACAGGCACCGTGCTGATAATGGAAATGACCGCCAGCTACCAGCAGCTGCTTTCGCTAGCAATTGCTGCCATGGTAGCCTTCGTCATTGCGGAGCTGTGCCACAGCAAGCCTATCTACGAGGAGCTGATGCAGCGCATGCTGCGCAAAAAAGCACCGGAGCCGGCTGTGCTGGAGCAGCGCAATGTTATCGAGCTGGCAGTTTGCAGCGGCAGCAGTGTCAGCGGCAAGCTTATCAAGGATATTCCCTGGCCGCCGAATACACTCTTAGTTGATGTCAAGCGCGGTGAATCACAGCTCATCCCGGCAGGTGACACTCGCCTGCTCAGCGGCGATTTCATCTATATTCTTACTGCTACCGAGCATGTAGAAGAGCTGACGAAAATGGTAGAAGAATAATTATATACCGTACATAAAAACAGAGAGTCTGCTAAAATAGCAGACTCTCTTATCTTTGCCTTGATTACAGGCCAAGCATTACATCAATAATTTCTTTATCGGTTTCTACCATGCCCTGGCTGGCAATTTTACCAACTGCAGCAATAGTTTCATCGGCAGTATTTTGGACAATGCCGTCACCGCCGGCAAAGTTGCGCTCGGCAACGGACATATCAACGCCCATCAAACCGCCTTCAACAGCCATAGCAATTTTAGCTGCGCAGGAGGATTTAGCACCGTCGCAGATAATACCGCTGTTGATAGCCAGAGCATTTTCTACAGCATGCTCAATCTGGTCATCAGTGCAGTCATACAGGAAAGCGATTGCTGCACCGGCACCGCAGCCGGCACTGATAGCACCGCAGTAAGCAGACAGCTTGCCGATACCCTGCTTCAGGTAGATGGTAACCAGGTCGCTCAGCAGTACCGCACGCAGCATTTTTTCTTCGCCTGCAGCCAGTGCATGTGCATAAACAACAACAGGAACGGAAGCGGTAATGCCCTGGTTGCCACTGCCGGAGGTAATTACTACCGGAAGCTCGCAGCCGTTCATACGCGCGTCGCTGCCTGCAGCAGCGCTGGCACGTGCGCGGATACGCAGGCTGTCGGGGTCACGACGCAGCAAAATTTTGCCGATGCTTGCACCGTAATCATTAGTCAGGCCTTCTTTGGAAATGGCCATATTGAAATCAATCTGACGTTGCAGCAGATGTTTAACATTATCTAACGGCATATTGCGGGCCGCATCAAGAACGTCTTCAATTCTCCACAGGCTCTTTGCCTCTTCTTCGGCAGGCACAATCGGTTTTTCCAAAACGGTAACACCGTTTTTCTTGATGCAGGTAACATTAGTGTGGTCCGTACGAATAGTTACCTCGGCATTATTGCCACCAGCTGCCAGGAAAATGCGGATATAGAAAATATCCGGTTCTTCGGAAACGTGAATATTAATCTTGCCGGATTCAGCCAAAGCTTTAATTTCAGCCTTTTCCTCTTGGTTGATATAAGCCAGAACCTCCAGCTGACGCTCGGAATGAGCGGCAACAACACCGGCAGCGCAGGCAACCTCGATGCCCTTCATCTTGTTGGTGTTCGGTACAACAACACTCTTAACGTTCTTAATAATGTTACGGCTAACCCAAATTTCAATTTGCTCCGGAAAAGCTCCTAATTGCTCGCGACACACAGCAGCACAGTAAGCAATGGCGATAGGCTCGGTACAACCCATGGCAGGAATAAGCTCCTCCGCCAACGCCTCCTCATAAACAGCATATTTATTTTGCATAAGCACATCCTCCAAAATTCGGCTGCATTCCCTCACAGCCTGATAATTTTTTCGGAAGCATTATTGCCTAAAGCTTCCGACAATTCACTATATATTTTAAATCAAAAGCAGCTTTCAGGCAAGTGCTTATATCACACAATAACAAAGGACTGAAGCCCTCAGGCCTCAGTCCTCGTGAAACAACGTCACTAAGCGTTGTTTTTTACATTTTAATTTTTGCTTCTTCTGCCAGCTTCGGTCCGTACTCCCCGAAATCGAAGGTAGCAAAATAATCTGCCGGGGTTTCCGCACGGCGAATCATTTTAACACTGCCGTCCTCCTGCAACAGCAGCTCAGCACTGCGCAGCTTGCCGTTATAGTTATAACCCATGGAGAAGCCATGTGCACCGGCATCATGGATAAAGAGCAAATCGCCGATATTAATTTCTGGCAGCATTCTGTCTACGGCAAATTTATCGTTGTTTTCGCACAGGCCACCGGTTACGTCATACTTGTGGTCGCAGGGAGCGTTTTCCTTGCCCATAACGGTAATATGATGATAGGAACCATAGATAGCGGGACGCATCAGGTTAGCAGCGCAGGCATCACAACCGATATATTCTTTGTAGATATGCTTTTGGTGGATAGCGGTAGTTACCAGAGCGCCATTCGGTGCCAGCATGTAACGGCCAAGCTCGGTGAACAGCTTAACATCGCCCATGCCTGCAGGTACAAGCACCTCTTCAAACACCTTGCGCACGCCTTCGCCGATTGCCAGTACATCGTTATCCTGCTGCTCAGGCTTATAGGCAATGCCGATACCGCCGCTGAGATTGATAAAGGAGATATGCGCGCCGGTTTTTTCCTTCAGCTCAACTGCCAGCTCGAACAGAATACGTGCCAGCTCCGGATAGTATTCATTGGTAACGGTATTAGAAGCTAAGAAGGCATGAATACCGAAATTCTTTACTCCCTTGCTCTTGAGAATTTTATAAGCTTCGATAATCTGCTCATGAGTCATACCATATTTGGCATCGCCGGGATTATCCATAATATTGTTGGCAATGGCAAAATGTCCGCCGGGATTATAACGGCAGCAGATGGTTTCCGGAATATCGGCAACCTTTTCCAAAAAGTCAATATGAGTAATATCATCCAGATTGATGGTTACATTCAATTTACGAGCCAATTTAAAGTCCTCTGCCGGAGTTGCATTGGAGGAGAACATAATCTCGCTCTCCTTAAAGCCTACGGCATCGCTCATCAAAAGCTCGGTATAGGAGGAGCAGTCGGCACCGCAGCCCTCTTCGCGCAAAATCTGCAGCAGATAGGGGTTAGGAGTAGCCTTTACTGCGAAATATTCTTTAAAGCCCTTGTTCCAGGAAAAAGCCTTGTTCACCAGACGCGCGGTACGACGGATGCCGGCCTCATCATACAGATGGAACGGAGTAGGATATTGGGAAACGATTTTTTCTAACTGTTCTTTAGTAACAAAAGGAATTTTCTTAGACATTTATATCACCTTTCTGTAATTTAATCAGCGCAATTTCATTCTGCAGCGCTTCCTTAAATAAATCAACTAAATTGCGTTTGCAGGAATACAAACAGGTTGAATCCTCATCATCCTGTAAATCTCCTGTCAAAACGGTGTGTGAATCGGCAATCAGACGAATCTGCTCGCTTTGCTTATTTGTTCCGTAGCAGATTGCTCCCGGCAAAGAAAAGCTTTTATCGCCGATAACTACTACCTTCAAGCCCCGCTGCAAAGCAGCCTGCAGCTCCGGCAGCAGCAGCTCCAGCATTCTGCTGTTAGCCGACAGATAAATTCTTGCCTGTGCCTGACGCACGGTATTGCGCAGTTTATTTATAATCTCTTGCGCACCCTTGATGGTGATATACCCCTCAGGATCATTATTCAGCACCGGCAGCTGCTGGAGTATATCTTTCTTTATCTCCTCCAGGCAACTGATTTTGTTGCTGCAAAACTCGGCAGCAGGCACCGGAGTATAGCGTGTTACCTTGCCCTCCTCCAACACATACGCTGCTCCCTTATCCACCAGTCCTGCCAACGCAGTATAGGTGTTGGAGCGCGAAATGCCGGTCTGCTTGGCTGCTTCGTAGCCGGTCATCTGACCGGACTTCAGCAGCAGCACATACAGCGTTGCTTCCTGCTTTGTTAAATTAAAATTAGTAAGACCTTCAATTAAATTCATAAAACCCTCATTTAGCTCTTCGGCTTTTGCGACGGAACTTTTATGCGCTTTGTGCGTAAATTTATATTATTGTTCCTGTTTAAGACCACTATACTACTGTTAAGCCGAGTTGTCAATAGCTAACCACAGTTTTTTTATGTTTTTTGACACAAAAAAAAACGGAGATAACAGTAATTTAATCCGTTATCTCCGTCTTGTATTTTCATCTTAGTTTCTGTCAAAAACCATTACTCTGTCAAAGTCCAGATATACCTTGGAGCCGTCGGGAATTGCATCAAGATCTGCACCCTTAACGATAACGCGGATGTCATGGCCGTGAACGTTTACACGATAGTCAACTGCATCGCCCAGATAGAAGCGGTGAGTTACCTGACCTTCAACCAAGCCGCCGCTGAGGGACATGGTAATATTCTCCGGACGTACCGCAATGGTAGCATCGCCGGTAACCTTAGCGGTATTCGGGAAGGAAACATTGCTTCCCTTAATGAATACTCTGTCACCCTTAACCTCGCCATCAATAAAGTTAACCAGACCGATGAAGTCCGCAACCATTTTGTTGGCAGGCTTGGTATAAATTTCGTGCGGTGCGCCGATTTGCTGTACAACGCCGGCACTCATAACAACTACGCGGTCGCTCATTGCCATTGCTTCGCCCTGATCATGAGTTACGTATACAACAGTAATGCCCAGTTCTTTTTGAATAGCAAGGATTTCAAAGCGCATGGATTCACGCAGCTTAGCATCCAGGTTAGACAAAGGCTCGTCCAAAAGCAGCAGTCCGGGCTGTGCTACCAGAGCACGCGCCAAAGCTACACGCTGTTGCTGACCGCCGGACAGCTGATGCGGATAACGCTTGCTGTATTCGCCCAAATGAACCAGCTCCAGCATCTTCTGTACGCGCTCTTCACGCTCTTTCTTTTCTACCTTTTGAATTTTCAACGGATAGCCTACGTTTTCAGCAACAGTCATATGCGGCCAAACAGCATAGGATTGGAATACCATACCGATATCACGTTTTTCCGGTGGAGCGAAACTGCCCTTAATAGAGGAGCTTACGCAGTGGTCACCGATATAAATTTCACCTTCGGTAGCACGCTCAAAGCCTGCAATCATACGCAGGGTAGTGGTTTTACCGCAACCGGAAGGACCGAGGATGGAAACAAATTCGCCATCCTTTACAACTAAATCAAAATCGTTTACGGCAGTTACAGCACCGAAACGTTTAAATACATGCTCAATTCTTACCTCAGCCATTTATTACACTCCTTTAATTAAATACCTACGTTACCCTTGGAAACCTTGTTCAGAATCAGGTTACCAATCAAAACAATCAGCAGAATGATTACAGAAAGCACAGAAGCGTTCTGCGTATCTGCATAGGTCTGCAGTTCATACAGCAATACGCCGATGGTCTTGGTATCACTGCCGTACAAGAGCAGGGACATAGTCAGCTCGTAGAAGGACGGCATGAAAATCAGGAACCAGCCGGCAACTATAGACGGTGCAATAAGCGGCATGATGATATCCTTACAGCAGCGCAGCCAGCTGGCGCCGGAGTTCAGTGCAGCCTCCTCCAGAGAGATGTGCACCTGGCTCAGCGAAGCGGCGATAGTACGCACAGACATCGTCATGTATTTTACCAGATAAGCAACTACCATAATCCACATCGTGGAATAAAGGTTCAAACCAAAATTACCGCTAAAGGTAATAATCAAAGCCAGCGCAATAACGATGGACGGGGTACTGCCACCGATAACTACCAGCAGATCCGGCAGGCTGCGGCCTTTGATTCTGGTTTTAACTGCAAGATATGCAATAAAGATAGAAATAAGTGTGCCGATACAGGCAGCAATAACAGCGTAAACAACAGAATTCCAAACGCTTTCCATATACTGGGAGCTGGTGATAACAGGAATCCAGGCATCAAAGCCCAGGTTGTCCAGACCAATCGGCTTGGACAGGGTGATAATCAAGCTGGTAAGCACGATGGAGCCCAGCGGAATGATAATAGAAATCATGCTGTAAGCGCCAACCAGGCAGAAGCAGGGCCATTTCCATTTGCCCAGCTCAACGATGTTCGGACGGGTGCTCTTACCACTGATAGTGGTGTAATCCTTTTTACCAACCATCCAGGTCATACCGAACAGCAGGATGTTAGCAAGGAACATCAGGGAAGCAGCCAAAGCAGTAGCATCGCGTACGCCCGCAGTATCGCCCATGTAAATATAGGTTACGATACGCGTGGTCATTACCTCAATGTTACCGGGCATACCTACGATAGCAGGAATACCGAAGCAGCTGCCGGCAGCAATAAATACCAGCAGGCCGCCTGCCAAGATAGACGGAGCCATCAGCGGCAGGGTTACGTCAAAAACGGTACGCATCGGAGAAGCACCGCTGACACGCGCAGCCTCCTCCAAGGTCGGATCCATTTTCTCCATAGCACGGGAAATGGTGATGAAAGCAAAGGGAGAGTAGAACAAAGTCAGTACCCAGCCTAAGCCAGCCATAGTATAAATGTCAAAGGGTGCTGTTTCCAGGCCAAAGACAAATTTAAGAATCTCATTCAGATAACCTACACTGGGGTTCAGTAGCTGTACCCAGGCAATAGCGCCTACATACGGCGGAATCATGTAGCTGGATACCAGCAGAGTACGGTAGATTTTTTTACCAGGCATATCAGTACGGCCAACCAGCCAAGCCAGCGGAAAGGTAATCAGCACACTGACAATCATAACGCCCAAAGACAGCTCGATTGTATTCGTCAACGCACGCCAGTTGACATCCTGACTGTATACATTGCGATAGTTTTCCAAGTTAATTGCGCCATCCAGCATGATGCTGTCATACAGCAGAATTCCCATCGGGAAGATAACAAAGTATAAAAGCAACAGCACGGAGATAGCGATAACAATAAATTTACTGTTTATTCTTGACATAGAACGCTTCTTTCTCCTTTTTTGATACCTCAGAGCAACACCAAAAGCAAGCTTTCGGCCCCTCTTTATTGAGCAGAAAACAGGGATGGCCTGAAAGGTCTCCCTGTTTCCGCTATAATTTAATTTAGCAACGCATTATTTATCCATAACTCTCTTACGGAATTCTTCTTTGATTTGAGCATTGTTGTTAGCCAGTTTCTGCCAATCAACTTTAATTCTGCCCTCAACAATTTTCTTGGTCTCTTCAGCACCGGTAGGAGCTTTTACGTCGCCACGAACGGAGTGCATCCAACCCTTAACAACTGCTTCCTGACCTTCTTTGGACAGCCACCAGTCAACCAAAGCCTTTGCACCCTCAGGATTCTTGGTTTCCTTGAAAATAGCGATTGGGGAAGGAACGTTGATTACGCCGTCGGTCGGGTAAACAATCTTCAGAGGCTCTTTCTTGGTGTTAGCCAGCTTCAGGATGTTTTCTTCCAGAATCATTACAGCTGCATATTCGCCGGTCAGCAGCTTGTTCTGAATAGCGGAGTTGCCTTCTTCAACGCGCAGACCGTTAGCTTTCAGTTTATCGAAATATTCCCAGCCGTATTTGTCAGCCAAAGCGCCAACTGCTACATAAGCAGTACCGGACAGCATCGGGTTAGGCATAGCGATTTTGCCTTTCCATTTCGGGTCGGTCAGATCAGTCCAGTTTTTCGGAGCTTCTTCAGCTTTCAGCTTATTGGAGTTATAAGCAATGATCATGTTGGAGATACGAACGCCGTACCAGTTGCCATCTTTGTCTTTTTCACTGATAACGTTAGCATCTTCTTTGGATTTATAAGGCAACAGCAAGCCTTGCTCCTGCAGCTTCAGATAGTAGGAAGGATCCGCAACCATCAGAACGTCTGCAGCAATTTTTTTAGCTTTGATTTCGCCGGTAATCTTGGTGATAACTTTTTCGGTACCGCCTTGGAACCAGTTAACCTTCATATCCGGGAAAGCTTTTGCAACATTAGGTTTGCACATATTGTCGATAATATCAGGATAAATAGAGGTATAAACCATCAAGCTGCCTTTTACGCCAGCAGCCTTATTGTCTGCTTTTTTGTCGCCGCCGCCGCAGCCAGCCAAAGCTACAGATAAAGCCAACATTGCTGCTGCACCAAGCATCCATTTAGATTTTTTCATTCACATACACTCCTTTTTTTGCATCGTCGTTGAAAATTATATTTTAGCGTGTTCCATTCTACACCCATATTTGATAAATTCGCTGCAGGCCGTTTTTTACCTGCTTACACTTTACATTAATTTTGCAAATATTTAACTTTTTGTGTCACTTTGACATTTATAAAATGGACATTCCACCACCATATTACATTTGACGTTTTTTGTCCTATGTGGACATTTATCGTCCCACTATTTCCCGATACAAATAAAATTCAATTCCCATGCAGGGACATACGGATGCTTACGCAAATAAATCTTATACTCCGGCACCAGTTCCCACAAAAGCAGCGGCAGACGGAATAAATCAACATCATAATGATAGGCCGCTACAAACAGCTTCGGCTTACATTCGCCGATGGTCTGCCTGCCGCCGGCAATAGCCTGCACCTCAGCCCCCTCGACATCCATTTTGATCATTGTCACCTGGCGTCCCGCCGCTACAGCATCAATCGTCGTCACCGGCACGGTTTTCTTCTCCGCGCCGATAAACGTTGACTGCCTGCCGCCGCTGTCGCTGAAGCCCAGCTCACCCTGCTCGCTCCAGATGCCTGCCTCGTGTACCTCGACAGTAAGCCCCTTCTCAGCCAGCTCGTCAGCCAGCAGACGCAGCTTGCGGCAGTTACGGCGGTCCGGCTCTACCGCCAGCACCTCGCGCCATTGCCAGTCAGTCAGACGTCCCAGCTCCTGTATGGTATCACCGTTATAGGCACCAAGATCCATATATACCTCGTTAGACGTCGGCACAAGCAGTGAACTGATATCCTCCTCACGCTGCGTTTCGCAGTCAAAAAGATAGCTTATCCTGCCACTGAGCTTATAGTTAAGCGTATCTGCAAAAACTCTGCGCGACTGTTCATCCGCAAGTCTGTCGTAAACATACGCCAGCTGCTCTTCGTAACGCTGCAGCCACGCCGTACTTACAGTTTCTTCCTCATCAAAAAGCGGCAGATGCGGTGCCACAACCTCCTGCCCGGCAGCCAGCTGCGCAAAGCGCTCCAGCACCTCCGGTCTTTCGCTGGCAAAGGCGATAACAACCAAAAGGTCATTGCGCAGACGTGCGCGCAGCGCATCATAGCGTTCCACCGTAAAGCCACGGAACTGCTGTCCGCGGACGAACTCGTCACTGGCAAACACGCCCTGCACCTGCACTCCGTTTGCTTCGCACCAGTCAATAATTTTATCAGCTCCGTTGCCCATTCCGTAAAGCACTATCGGTTTTTTTGTCCGTCGCAGAAGCTCCCATACACTAAGTGTTTCCTGCATAAATTTTAACATATCACTACCTCTTTCCGTCTAATCCTCTATTTAAGATAGCTACAGCTTACCCATTTAACTATTTCTTTCGATTTTTATTATACACTATCTTAGCTAGTGACGTTAAGAACTAAATGTGTTAAAATAAGAGTAATCGAAATGTTACATCTAATACTGATGGAGGTTATAAAAATGTCACTGCTGGAATCCGGAGAAAATTACTTGGAAACTATCTTAGTTCTGACCAAACGCAATGGCAGCGTACGTTCTATCGACATTGCGGAGGAAATGAATTTTACAAAAGCCAGCGTCAGCCGCGCTATGAGCATTCTTAAACGTGATAACTATATTATCATGGAGCCTGACGGACGCATCCTGCTTACCAAAGACGGTCAGAAAAAAGCTGCTGCCGTCTACGACCGTCACGTAACCCTCACCCGTTTCATCAACGAGGTTCTGGGCGTAGACGAGGAAATTGCAGAAAAGGATGCCTGCCGCATCGAGCATATCATCAGCCCGGAAACCTTTGCAGGAATCAAGGGCATGCTGAAGGATTAATTGGCTGTAAACTTTCGAGAGGTCCGCTATGAAAAAATCAGTCTTTTCCCTACTTACATTCATTATGCTGCTCTGCGTCAGCATTTCCTGCTTCGCAAATCAGCCATATAAGCATCCTGATTACAATCTGCGTACAGTCAAAGAAATTCATATTACCAGAATTGATAATCTTGAAGGCGAACCCTCATGCAACTTCAAATCTGACGAAAACGTCGAAACTAAAGTACTTGCCGCTGTTTTGCAGGCTGCCGGCAAACAAAAGCTGATTGCTACAGATGAAACGCAAAAGCCGCTGCCTGAGTATCACAATGATAATAATACCGGCCGTAAAGCCTTTGCGCCCCGAGATTTAGAAATGCGCATTACTGTTAATCATTGCGGCTACAGTGTAGTTGCCGTTCCCGGTCATTTTGAAGATTACACTACTCAGGAAACACATTACTATTATGACAAAGACGGCAAGCGCCACTACTGGACGGAGGATGTTGTCCGTCAGCGCTGGGTACCGGAAAGCTTTCACCCGTATGCGCAGCTAAGCCTGATTTACAACTTTTATGATTTGTCTGACGGTACACTTGTGGCATCCTTCAGCGACAGCCGCAGCCGCGAATACGAAAACGACCCGGCAGACGGCATGCTTAACCGTTCTCTGAAGGACTGCTTCAAAAAAATCTTCAGGAAATAATACTGCAACAGACTGCTGATAACAGCAGTCTGTTTTTTTGCCATAACTGCATAATAGCAATTCTTATTATTTTTGTTGACATATCAACTATAAGTGATATAATACAAAGAAGTAAGGTTTATAAAACAACCTTCTACTATTTTTGATGATTATGAATTTCAAAGGAGTGCTTTCAAAATGAAAAGTCTGAAAAAATTTGCTGTTGCATCTATGACTTGCGCTGCCCTCTTAGGCTTTGCTGCTACCAGCCATGCCGCATACCAACTGAACGACGAAGTTAAAGACGCTACCCCGGCTCTGCTTATGGCATCCCAAATCGGCGTAAAAACCAATGTTAATCCGGCTCTGGCAAACCTGCCTGACAAAGACGCTATCGTTGTAATGAGCTTCGGTACTACCTTTAAAGACAGCCGTGCTAAAACTATTGAAGCAACTGTAAACTCTATTAAAGCTGCTCATCCCGGTGTAAAAGTAGTTACCGCTTTCACCTCTCATATTATTATTGACCGTATCAAAGCTCATGAAGGTCTCACCATCCCGACACCTGAACAAGCTCTGGCTCAACTGAAAGCTGAAGGTTACACCCGTGTTGCTCTGACCTCTCTGGATATTATTCCGGGCATGGAATATGCATACAAAGATGCAGTTTATAACCTGCATAAAAACGACTTCAAGAAAATGACCTTCGGTACTCCGCTGATGTATTGGCAAGGTCAGGAAGGCCAAGCTGACGATATTACCGAAACCATGAAAGCAGTTTCTACTCAATTCCCGAAACTCGGCAAAAAAGATGCTGTTCTGATCATGGCTCATGGTACTCCGCATCCGTCCAATGCTTACTATGCAGTAATGCAAGACCGTCTGAATGAGCTTGGCTACACCAACGCTTACATCTTCTCCGTAGAAGGCTGGCCGCATCTGGACACCGTTACTCCGCAACTGAAAGCTAAAGGCATTAAGAACGTAACTCTGATGCCGCTGATGATGGTTGCAGGCGACCATGCTAATAACGATATGGCCGGTGACGAGCCCGATTCCTTTAAATCTCAACTTGAAGCTGAAGGCTTCAAGGTTTCCACCTACATCCATGGTTTGGGCGAAAACGCAGCAGTACAAAAACTGTTCGTTGAAAGAGCAAACGATTCTTGGAATGCTCTGGAAGCTAAATAATTTACTGACCAAGTAATTCATTTCTTTCACACCTTTTTACTCTCCGTCCGCTTGTCTGGGCGGAGAGTATTTTTATAATATAAATTAATTCAGGAAGAAGAGGTGCTACAGATGGATAGCAAAAAAGCTCTGGTGGTTATCAGCTTCGGCTCCACCTTCGACGAAACCAGAACCCACGATATCGGTGGCATTGAACAGGCCTTGGCCGCAGCCTTCCCTGCCTACGACCAGTATCGTGCCTTTACCTCCGTAATTATCCGCAAACGTCTGGCTGAACGCGGTATTAAAATCGACGATACGGAAACAGTGCTGCAAAAGTTGGCAGACGCAGGCTATGAAGAGGTAGTATTGCAGCCGACACATCTGCTGCACGGCGAAGAATTCGAACAAAAGATTCTCAGCCTCAAGGATAAATTCACCGCTAAATTCCAAAAAATTATTATCAGCCAGCCTCTCATCGTTAACGAAGAGGACTATAAGCTGGCAGCAGCTGCTATTGCCGTTCAGATTCCGCCCTTAGCGCCGGGCGAAGGCATAGTCCTGATGGGCCACGGCACACCGCGCAACAACAATAAAGCGCACGGCTATACCTACGTTAAACTGCAGGAAATCTTTGATTCTATGAAATTCCCTGTTATTGTAGGAACAGTAGAAGAAGAAGATACTCCTAATTTTGAAGCGGTTCTCGAAAAGCTGCAGGAGCGCAAATACAAGCATGTACATATGTATCCCCTGATGGTTGTTGCCGGCGACCATGCCAACAACGATATGTACAGCGACGAAGAAGACAGCTGGAAGACTCAGATTGAGGCTTTGGGCATCAAAACAACCGGTCATCTGTGTGGTCTTGGCCGCTCCAAAGCAATTCAGGCTATTTATATCCAACATGTTTTACGTGTTTTGTCTTTAGAAGATTGACATTTATTAATAATTAACTAAAAAAACCTGTGTTCTGTCCCCTTCGCGTGGAATAATGCAGGTTTTTTTATTGCTTAATGCAACAAAGTTATGCTATAATGGAATTGCCTAAATTTTTGTAAAATAAATTCATAAGAGAAAGGGATGATGAAAATTGGGTATTGTTATTTCTGCAATTATAACTTTTTGGGTTGGCTATTTGATTTACAAAAAGTACAAACCACAGCCTGTGCTCTTTATGGGCGGTATTATCATGATGTATATCGCTGCTATGCTGGGTTACAGCCAGATTTTAGGAGCTAAGGCTACAACAGGCTCCGTAATTTTCGATGCCTTTGAATTTATCCGCGCAACCTTCAGTTCTAATGTCGGCAAGCTTGGCCTGAACATTATGTCTGTAGGTGCTTTTGCTAAATATATGGATAAAATCGGCGCTTCCCGCTCTTTAGTACGTTTAACCATCAAACCGTTGATGGCTTTAAAATCTCCCTATCTGGTAATGAGCGGCACCTGGATTATCGGCATGCTCATCGGCCTGTGCATCAACAGTGCCTCCGGTCTGGCAATGCTGCTGATGGTAACCATGTTCCCCATTCTGTTAGGCTTGGGCGTAAGCCGTCTGTCCGCAACCGCTGCTGTAGCAACCACTCTCTGCTTCGACTGGAGCCCCAGTGATACCGGTACCATCCTCTCCGCCGAAACCGCAGGCGTTGATCCTGTAGTTTACTGGAGCCATTATCAGGTTCCTATTGTTGCTGTAGCCTTTGTAGTTGTAGGCGTTCTGCATTACCTGACTCAGAAATATATGGATAAACGCGACGGCCATATCGTGCAGCCGATGCAAGTTGAAAAAATTGAAGAAGAAGCAGATAATGCACCGATGTGGTACGCTATCCTGCCGGTAATTCCTCTGGCATTGATTCTTTCCTTCAGCTCTCTCTGGATTACCACTATTAAGATGAATATCGTTATGGCTATGTTTATCGGCCTGACTATCGGTGTTATTTGCGAATACGCCCGTTGGCGTGACGGCCATAAGGTTCTGGGCGATATTCAGACCTTCTTCGATGGCTTAGGCATGCAAATGGCTAACGTTATTACCCTGGTTGTTGCAGGTCAGACCTTTGCTAAGGGCCTCGTATCCATGGGTGCTATCACCACTCTTATCGACGGCAGTAAAAACTTAGGCTTCGGCCCGATGGCTATGATGCTGGTTATGGTAGCAATTATCGCTGTATCCGCAATTGTTATGGGCAGCGGCAATGCTCCCTTCTTCGCATTCGCCGCACTTACTCCGGCAGTTGCAGCGCACAGCGGCCTGCACCCGGTACTGATGCTGCTGCCGATGCACTTTGCAGCTTCTATCATGCGTAACTGCTCCCCGATTACCGCAGTTATCGTAGTATCCTCCGGTATGGGTGGCGTTTCCTCCTTTGATCTGGTAAAACGTACTGCAATCCCCATGGCCGGCGCTATGATCGTTACCATCGGTATGACCTTCTTCTACTACTACACCGGTTGGTAAGAAGCAAGTACCTTTAACTGTTAAGTAAAAATTTACAGTATTATAACCCCCGCTGTTCCACGTTCGGGAAACGCGGGGGTTTAATAAATTCTGAAAGGAGTTTTCTCTATGTTTATCTGTGATTGTCACTGCGATACCCTTACCGAATTATATAAGAAAGGCACCAGCCTTTATGCAAATGACCAGCATTTTGACATTCAGCGTCAAATCGCTCTCGGCGGCGGTCTGCAATTCTGTGCTATCTTCGTACCCACACACGAATTCCGTTATTACGGCGGCCTGCGCTACACCATGCAGCTGCTGGACAAATACCTGCAGGAAGTAAAGAAGCTTCACGCAGACGGCATCGATGTGCTGCAGGTACTCACCAAAGAGGACGCTGCCGATGTGCTCAATCACAAGGCTGCAACTTTGCTCGCCATTGAAGAGGGCGGCGCTATCGACGGCAGTCTGGAAGCACTTCGTTGCCTCTACGCCTTAGGCGTGCGCGCTATGACACTCACCTGGAGCAACCGCAACGATATCGCTGATGGTGTCAACGAAGAAAGTAGCGGCGGCGGTCTCACCGTTTTCGGCCGCCAAGTAGTTGCTGAAATGAACAAGCTCGGTATGCTGGTTGACGTTTCCCACATCGCACCCGCAGGCTTCTGGGATGTTATCGAGACCAGCAGCAAGCCCATTATCGCAACTCATTCCAACGCCAAGGCTCTGTGCCCGCATCCGCGTAACCTGGATGACAAGCAGATTTTGGCAATCAACGAAAATGACGGCCTCATCGGTGTTACCTTTGCCGGTCAATTTTTGGAGCACGATTACAACGATGCCTGCATCGAAAGCATTTACCGCCATATCGACTATATGCTGAACCTCATGGGCAATGATGACCATATCGGCTTCGGCAGTGACTTTGACGGCATCAGCCATCCGCCCTACAACCTCCACGGCGTGCAGGATTACAGTGCGGTTTACGAATACCTTTCTAAAAAATACAGTGCCAGCACTGTTGAAAAAATCACCCATAAAAACGTGCTGAATCTGCTGCAAAAGGTACTGTAAGCATCCATTCTCATCTTACCGTTTAAAAGCAACTAAAAAGCCATACCTCGCTAAGCAAATTGCTTAGCAGGGTATGGCTTTATTTATTGCCTAAATCTGCTTATTTCTTTTTGGTGCTGCTCTTAGCTTTAGCATCATTAGCATTGGCTATCTGCGCCCAATCACGCAGCATATCAACACAGGCTGCGGCATAAGCTCCAGCACTGCCAAAGGCACCTGCATCCTGAGTATACAGACGGAAAACCTGGATATCGTCATAATAGATATCTGCCGTACTGCCGTTGTCATAAACCACAAAATGGTTGGGGTTTACAGGTCCGCGCTGACGCACGTTCCACAAGCCGCCTGCGAGCATATAGGCACGATATTTACCCTTCGTATTACCGATACTCTGACTTACGTTAAAGCTCCAGTTGCCCTCGGTAACAGTCGCATGGTCATCGTCTTTAACAACAACATCCGGATGAATGTTATATTCCTTAAGCTGCTTCATAACGCGTTTTACACGCTCTTCCGGCTCGGGATGGCTGCTGAACAGACCGTATTTGGCACCGCCGCCCTGCTTGGACAAATCATCCAGCTTCCACACGGTAATCAGCATGCTGTAAGGGTTATAGCCTGCTGCGATACTGTTTTTTACGCCTTCCTTATCGGCACCGCGCTCATCTGTACGGCTGTAGCCGGCAAACAACGCCTGCTGCGCTGCCTGCACAAGTCCCATGCCCTGTCCGCGGGTAGCAGCTATCAGAATCAGCGAGGTCCACATCTGCTTTTCAATCGCATTTACTGTGTGCTTCTTGGCTACGTGTCCCACCTCATGACCAAGGACGCCGGCCAGCTCCATGTCTGTAGGCATGTAGTCAATCAGTCCCTTATACACATAAACAAAGCCGCCAGGGCAGGCCAAGGCATTGACCTCATTGTTGTTAAGCACCTTGAAGGAAAAGGTAATATCATCACGTCCGCAAACCTTCGCCAGTCTTTGGCCGATGCGGTTAACTTTTTCCTGCAGCGCAGCATCCTGCGACACGCCGTATTGAGCCTCCAGCTGCTTAGCTGTCTGCTGGCCCATTTCAATTTCCTGCTCTCTGCTGATTAAACCCGCTTCTGCAGGATTAACACCTACGAACAGGCAGCAGGCAAAAACAAATGTCATAAAAAGCTTTAATATTTTCCTCATAATGGCCTCCTGCTTCATAAACACACTACAATCAAAAAATCCTAGATTGCGCCCTCTTCATGTAAAGCGCTGATTTCATTATCATTATATCCCAGTTCCTGCAAAATATCCAGCGTATGTTCGCCGAGCTTAGGTGCTCTCATGCGGATGCTGCTTGCATCCTCACTGAATTTCACCGGACCCCCGATATACTGCAATTTGCCAAGATCACTATCAGCCTCCTGCAGAATATGCTCCTGCGCAGTCAGCTCACTGTCCAACGCTTCCTCCAGACTGCATACAGGCGTTACGCAAAATTCTGCGCCACCGATTAAATCCAACCATTGCTGTTGGGTTTTAGCTGCAATTTTAGCAGCCACCAGCTGCTGCAGCTCCTCCTCATGAGCAAAATCATATTGGCGTTTTTCCAGCTCCGAACATTCAATCAAATCGCAAAAGCGCTGCCAAAACTTAGGCTCGATAGTACCAACTGTCAGATATCTGCCATCTGCGGTACGATAAATATTATAGTAATGCGCTATACGGCCAAAAGGCTTTTCACCGGTTTCTCTGCAGCCCCACAAAGCACTGATGCCCGTCACCTGCATAGACAGCGCCGTAGCATATAAATTGACATCAAGCCACTGTCCCTTGCCGGTGCGCTCGCGCGCCAGCAGCGCCATAGAAATCGCACTCAAGGCATTCAAACCGCTGCCTACAGCGCTCACCTGCACCTCAGATACGCAGGCTCTGCCGACATCATCAAGATTGTTTAAGCCTGCCAGCCCCACAACATTCAGATCATGCGCCGGCTTATGCGATTCCTGGCCGAAGCCGGTAATAGAGCAATACACCAGACGCGGATTGATTTTATGCACGCTTGCATAATCCAGTCCATAACGCGCCAGATATCCCGGACGGAAGCCCTCCAGAAAAACATCGGCCTCCTGCAGCAGCTTTAGAAGCAAATCACGGCCGCCGTCCTTTTTAAGATTCAAGGCAACGCCTCGCTTATTGCGGTTCAGCATCAAATGCCAATAGCTCATACCTTTAGTTTTTTCAGGCCAAAAGCGACGCGTCGCATCACCCTGCAAATCTTCAATCTTGATAACATCCGCACCGTAATCACCTAACAGCATACCGCAATATTGTCCCGGCAACCACTTAGAAAAATCAATAACCTTAATACCTTCTAACAAAGCCAAATTTATCACTCCTGTTCTGCTTAATAAGCTTTTATATTCTGAAAAATTTTCTTATGAATTTATTCAGATATGTTCACAAAACACCTATTTAAATGCTATAATATAGTTATATCATTGTTAGCCATACACAACTTTCATATGGAGGTTTTTATATGCAAACCCGTAAGCTGACATCAGCAGCGCTTCTGATTGCCATCGGCACACTGAGCGCACATTTAATTTATATTCCGGCAGGTGTTTCCAAATGCTTCCCTGTGCAGCATGCCATCAATGTTATGGGTGCAGTTCTCCTGGGACCTGATTACGCCGTTGCTATAGGCTTTATCATTGCCTGTCTGCGCAACATGCTGGGCACAGGCTCACTGCTGGCTTTCCCCGGCAGTATGATCGGTGCAGCTCTCGCAGGGCTGGCCTACAGCCGTTACAAAACATTGCCTGCAGCTATGGCCGGTGAAATTTTCGGCACCGGTATCATCGGCGGCTTCGTCGCCTGGATTATGGCCACTCTGCTTTTAGGCAGCAAGGCTGTAGCCTGGTTCTTTATTCCTCCGTTTTTGGTAAGCACCATCGGCGGCAGCATTATCGCCTGCCTGCTGCTCAAAACCGGCTTTTTCAAGCAGTTCAGCAGCAAAGAAGGTAAGTAAGATGAACTTCGGCGAAATCGTTAATTTCCTTCTCTATGCCTTCAGCGGCATTTGCTTCGGAGCCTTTGCCTCACGCTACAGCGTTTTCAGTGCGCTGCACATTAAAAGCAAATGGCAGGAGGAAGGCATCAGCTGTCTTTTCGGCTGCTTGCCGCAGCTGCTCTTTCTCAGTGTAAGCTTTTTCCTTTTTCCGACGTGGTTTATCAGCAAGACTCCTACCGGAGGCTTCTTTTATTACGCAGTACTCGCATTCTTTTTCAATAAAGGTCTGCGCTTAAACAATAAAAAGTAAAGTAGGTGAAAAAATGACACACATCCACAATCATGCCTTGCCTCTCCCCGGCAAAGATGACGAAAAATATATCCAGCCTATGGCAGATATTTTTAAAGTTCTCAGCGATCCCACACGTATCCGCATTCTCTCTCTGTTAGCACACGAGGAAATGTGCGTTACTTGCATTGCCGATGCCCTTGGTATGACTCATTCCGCTATTTCGCATCAGCTGCGTCTGCTGCGTGCCACCAACCTGGTAAAATTTACCAAGGACGGCAAAGAGGTTATTTATTCTCTGGATGACAGCCATGTGCTCAGTCTTTTTGACCAGGCACTGGACCATGTAAAGCATAAGGTTTTATAATGCTGATTGGCGCTGTAAAAGCGCCAATTTTTTTATGCCTTTAAAGCGCACCTCTCCATTGACGGATAATCTCACTCTTATAGACCGAGGTCCAGCTTAAATCATCTACCGGCACGCGGACATTACCTATAAGCTCCCTACGGCCGTCATTATAGGGATATTTTTTTACATGCCACATATAATGATACCCGTTAGCAGGCAACAGCTCTACGCCCGCGTCACTCATCAGATAGTCTAAGAAGGCACGCGCCTGATCGGGATGCTCTGCACTGCGCATAATCGCTGCACCGGTAAGCATCGTGCGGTTAGCATCCTTCACCACTGTTGCAAACAGGTGTCGGTGACGTGCTTCCATCTGCAAAGCATAATCCAAAGGCACTATAGCAACGGTTTTTTTACCGATATACACAAGGTCTACCGCCTCGCCGAAGCCCTTGGTATACACCGGCTGCTGCGCATTAAGCTTGGCTGCATAAGCCATAGCCTGCTCCTTGCCGCGCATCTGCCAAATGCTTGTAATCATGCCGAAGCTTGCTCCACCAAGATCAAAGTCGGCAATCGCCAGCTCATCCTTAAGCTGCGGTGCCAAAAGCTCATCCCATGTTTCCGGTGCATACAGACCGTAGGCATGCAGATTATTTTTGTTACTCAGCAATGCAATATAGCTCAGATACAAGCTTGTCCATTGACCGGTGCGGTTACGCAGCTCTGCCGGCACCTTGTAGGATTCCTTGGCAATATACGGCTGCAGGATGTGCTGCTCATCCGCCATGAAGTATTCCTCACTCGTACCGCCAAGCCAGACATCAAACCTGTGCTTACGCAGGTAATCCAAGCGTTCCTGCTGCGTGCCTCCCGGCAGATAGCTTATATTTACTTTTACACCGGCAGCCTTGCTGTAGCTGTCGGCAATAACCTCCGTCAGCTTGGTGCCCATACTGCTGCAGAGCTGCAGCTCCTTAGGCTGCGGCTGCTCACTGCCACAGCCCGCTGCCAGCAAAGCCAGCAGCGCCAAAATATATATTATAACTTTTCGCATCATCTTTTCCGCCTTTCGCTTTGCTATTATTATAGCATGAACGCCAAGCTTTCTCCATATTTAGAAAGTGCGCAGGTTGTCATAAGGCGCATGCTGCATTATAATAAAATGCATCAACATACAAAACTTACTGTGAGGAGATTACCTATGAGCTTCGACAAAAATAGTATCTATGCTCTTCTTAACAACAAGCACATACATTTCAAATATACAGAACACCGACCGGTTTATTCCATGGAAGAACTTGATGCACTGAAGATGCCTGCCGACGCTGTTATCTGCAAAAATTTATTTTTACGCAACAGCAACGGTAAGCAGCACTTTCTTCTCACCGTCCCTGCAGCTACGCCGATTGACTTAAAACAGCTTGCCACTTCATTAGGCAGCTCCCGCCTCAGCTTCGCTTCGGCAGAGCGTCTGGAAAAATATCTTAGACTGCAGTCCGGCTTAGTTTCTCCCTTCGGCCTGTTGAACGATACAAGCAAAAGCGTTATCTTCGTCAGCAGCAAAAACTTACCGTCATCCGCCATCATCGGTATTCATCCGAACGATAACACCGCTACCGTCTGGCTCACCTTCGGTGATTTGCTTTCATTGTTGTCTGAACTGAAGGTAGAGGTGAAGCTGGTAGAAATGTAAGAAAAAGCATACTTGCGTAAAATGAGCGTTAAGACTTCCCTCGCTGCGTCTAAAAAATCCTAATCTTGTCACGTTTTTCCGTATTTTATCATCGCTTTCTGTAACGTTTTTCCGTACTTTTCACACCTAATCTGTCACGTTTTTCCTAAATATAAAAACCGCACCAACGTTAAACTGATATGTACCCCCAATACTGGACACCCAGTATTGGGGGTATTTTAATGAAATAC
>ERZ824598.403-NODE-403-length-70710-cov-44.183370_pt1 | contig 70710 bp, 99 predicted proteins | sample MGYA00519934_ERZ824598 | MGnify/ENA primary metagenome ERZ824598 (study PRJEB31778, sample SAMEA3449177) | human gut metagenome | biome: human gut; feature: human-associated habitat; material: faeces | place: United Kingdom | collected 2010/2012 ...
ATTTCTGAACAATCCCATACGATACTAAATTCTGCATATACTCCGAGAAGGAAAATATCTGGACATTCGACGGCAAGGGCGAACTGCTCATCACGATCATGAGCAGTCTTGCGCAGGAGGAATCCCGCAGCATTTCCGAAAACTGCACATGGGGTCAGCGCAAGCGCATGGCCGATGGACGGGTTTCGGTTCCGTTTGACCATTTTCTCGGTTATGAGCGGGGCGAAAATGGCGAGCTGGTTATCAACGAGGAGCAGGCAAAAACGGTCAGACTTATTTACGATTTGTTTCTTCAGGGGTTGACACCGCACACGATTGCCAATCGGTTAACGGCAATGGGCATTCTTACACCACGCAGGAAAGCAAAGTGGAATCAAGGCACAGTCAGGAGTATCCTCACCAACGAAAAATACAAAGGCGACGCCCTGATGCAAAAGTGCTATACCGCCGACTTTCTCACCAAGAAGCAGGTGCCCAACAACGGCGTTCTACCGCAGTACTACGTGGAAGGCGACCACGAGGCGATCATTCCACCGGAGACCTTCGAGCTTGTGCAGCAGGAGATGCTGCGCAGGAACAACCGTGACAATCGTTACAGTGGTGTGGATATATTCGCATCCCGCATCGTCTGCGGAGAGTGCGGTTCCTACTATGGTGCAAAGGTATGGCACTCGAACAGCAAGTATCGCAGGATCATCTATCGCTGCAATCACAAGTACCATGACGGCAAGACCTGCTCAACGCCGAATCTGACCGAGGATGAGATCAAACTATCGTTTGTTGCAGCAGTCAACAGGCTGATTGCCAACAAAGATGAAGTCATTGCCAATCTGGAAGGCATGTGTCAAACGCTCTTTGAGACGGAAACGCTCGAAAGCGAAAGAGAAAAACTGAACACAGAGATGTACCTGCTACAGAATATGATTCAGGCAGCCATTGCAGAAAATGCCCATGTCGCGCTGGAGCAGAACATATACCAGAAACGCTTTGATGAGTTGAGCGGAAAGTACGAGGATGCGAAACGTCAACACGACGATATAAAGCAGCAGATTGCCGACAAGACCTCGGCGCGGACAGCTGCCAGTCAGTTTATTGGTACGCTGAAGAAAATGGATGGGCTGATTACGGAATTTGACTTATCCCTCTGGGGAAGCCTGCTGGATCATGCTACGGTCTACTCCAAAGAGGACATGCGATATACATTCAAGGACGGAACCGAGATCAAGCTATAACTCGAACATGAAAAAACATCCTGTGGCAGCTGCTGCAGGATGTTTTATTGCGCCCAGATGCGTCCATTCTCAAACGAATCTGAAAAATGCGTCCATTTGCGTCCATTCCCCAATATTACTACAGGTTGTATCAAAGTCGAAAAGGTTTTTTCATAGACCTTGTTGATGCTCGTTTTGCCGATGGTGCCAAGGCGCGCCAGCAGCTCCGAAACATCCGCAGGGGTGAAATACTGCCCGCCCTTTTTCCCGGCATTCGCGGCGTACATACCCATCAGGTACTCATAGGCGTCGCCGAATAAATCGGGATTCATGCCATCGGTGGAGAACAGTGGCATCTGCGCCACACCGTTCAGCAGCGCCACCAACACCTTGTTCCGCTTGGCGACCGTTTCACCGATGGCCTTGCTGTTCACGTCGAAATCATCAAACAGACCGGCAAAGTCGCTTTCCGCCTCGCCGCTGGCAGCGCTGCTTTCGATGTGGTTGAATACCCGTTCCAGCGTTTCATTCAGGTTCTCATCCTTATCCGCACGTGCGAGGACGTTGCAGAACAGTTCCGAGGGCAGGATGAAAAAGCCCTTTACCAGTACCAAATCTTCACGAGCAGTTTCTGCCTCGTCGTCGGGCAGCTTGGCATAGGAAAAATCATGGTTGCCAGCTTCGTGTTCACCCTTGTCAATATATGCCGCGAAGTTCTCCGAAATGTAGCGGTAGAACATCGTGCCCAGCACATAAGACTTGAAATCCCACTCCGCTACATGCCCCGCGTGGACAAGGTCGGTAGCGATTTTGTAGATTCGGCGGAACAGCTCGTCCCGCTCCTGATCGTTCTTTCTGTCAGCCATCGTTGTTGCTCCTTCAAGGCAATCCATGCCGTTTCTATTTCGGTAAAGCCGTTCTCCATCCAGAAGACTAACAGCATTATAGCATATATCTATCATTTCCACAATGCGGCGTAGGGAAAATGGGGGATTTTTGGCGGAAAAATGGGGTGCAGCAGATTGCGACGGCTGCACCTCCCCGGGGGATTCCAAAGGGGGCCGCAGCCCGCCTTTGGCACACGACCTTGCTTGCAAGGTATAGTGTGTTATACCTCTGCGGAGAGGATAGGCGACGGCCGCCAGCCAGACGTGCTGCTGATGCTGTCTGCAGCATGGATGCAGATTGCTTTTCAGCAGCAAAGGGCACATGCCCGGACAATCCCCGCCGCAGAGGTATACCGTTCCCCGTCTCACCATTTGCGTTCCATCAGCTTCACACCATGCGAAAAGCTGTGCTATAATGGTCATAACCACACATGAAAGCAGGTGATGAACTTGACGACAGAAAGTCAGGACTTTATTCCTATGGGCGGGTCACTCTTCAAAATCCCTTCTTCCAGCAATCTGCGCTGGCTGATTATGTTCTACGCGCTTCCCCGCGAGCTGGTGGAGAAACGTCCGGAATTCCTTTCCATGCCTCGGAAAGTGCGGGAGGTTGTCCATAGCGAGAAATGGATGCAGCTGGTCAATTCCGATATGTTCCTTGAATTGGTCTGGGATTGCTATGCGTGGGTCAGCTGGCAGTTTTTCAAGGTACCTGCACCGCACGGCGGCTATATGCCTGTTCCCGGTTCTTTCTATCTGTACTCCGGTAACTTCCCGCTTTGGCGGTATGCCTACATAACGGCCGCACATATCAGAGAGAAACTCGACAAAATGCCGGAATTCTGCTTTCAGCGACTGTTTTCTATGGGGAAAGATTACGAAGTGCCGTGGATGCCCTATGAAAACTTTTATGATTTTTTCGGACAGATGACGATGAAAATCGTGGAGGAACAGCATTGGCAGGAAACATTCGATATGCTCTGGGAACATCGTGCGCATGAGGATTACAACGGCAGCGGCTCAAAACAGCGGGACTTTGAACGTTCATGGTATCACTCTCGCAGTCCCGAAAGAGAGCTGTCTTTCGAACAGATGAGGGAAAATGATACGGAACTGTCTGCCGATGCTATGTGCCACGCTGCTGTGCAATCATTCGAGGAACAGCTGTTTGATGAAGAGCAGGTAAAGCAGTTTGTGCAGACTTTGCCGGATATGGACAGACAAATCATCATGCTTCGTATGCAGAACGATACCCTTGCGGAAATTGCACAGAAGCTCAACTTTGCTAATGCCGGTTCGGTCAGCAAGCACCTTGCAAAAATCAGAAAGCAGCTGGAGATTTACAGAAAAAAATAAAAGCTGATGGAAACATTCGGCCTCTCTCATGCCCTGTTAGATAGAGGACACCAATACGTCATTTGCGTAAGGCAGCCGCAGTGATACGGCTGTCTTTTTGCGTCCTCATCATTGATATAGGGAGGTAATTCGTGTTTCTCACTGAAAACGCTAATAACGCTGAAAACAGAGTTGTGGAACTGAAAACCGCAGCAGGTGTCTTTCTGCCGTTCAAGCCATTGAAGCCCAGCGCAGATTCACTGCCGCCATTTCCGATTGACTGCCTGCCATCCAGACTGCGAAGCTATGTAGAAGCTGTCGCCATCCATACGCAGACACCGGTAGATATGGCGGCGGGGGCTGCTTTGGGCGTACTTGCTGCTTGCCTGCAAGGAAAAGTCAAGGTCGAAGGGAATATTGGGCACTACGAACAGACAAGTCTATACATATTTCTGATTGCACCGCCGGGATCGCGGAAATCAGCGGTTATCCACGCTATGACCGCCGCGATTGAGGACTACGAACAGAAATATAATGAAGAAAACAAGGCAGCAATGCGTCGGAACAGGCAGAAGCGTGAATCCTTGCAGCGGGACATCAACCGCTCGACCCGACAGTTGGAAGCCAAGTATGACAAGCTGACAGAACTGGAATTGCAGCATACACAGGACAAGCTGGCAGAACTGCCGGAAATCAAGCCGCTGCAAATTTTCACTGATGACTGCACCAGCGAATCTATGGTCAGGCTGCTTCGGGATAACCAAGGGCGCATGGCACTCATCTCCGCCGAGGGCGGGGCATTTGACAACATCGTTGGACGATACACCAAGAAGCCGAACCTCGATGTGTGGCTGAAAGGTATCTGCGGTGATACCATCCGTGTAGACCGCATCAACCGTGAGCCTGACTACATCCGAAATCCAGCATTGTCCATGATTATCAGCGCCCAGCCAAGCGTCTTGAGCGAGATTATGCAGAATGGTCTGCTGGATGGACGAGGCTTTCTGGCGAGATTGTTTTACATCAATATTTCCAGTAACGTTATGCCGAAGACTTTCCGTTCCGCACCGATTCCAGCGGATGTGCAGAGGGATTATGAGGGCTTGATTTTTCATTTGCTTGAAAGGGAAACGACTGCACTGCACCTCGCGCCGGAAGCAGTAAACCGGATGGACAAACTTTGCCGCAGCATCGAAGCCTATCTCCGCAATGAACACCGCGACATGCGGGAATGGGGAAGCAAGTATATCGGGCTGGTGCTTCGGATTGCCGGGCTGCTGCATATTGCTGCGGACGGGGATGGAGACATCCAAATGGAAACGGTTGAAAATGCCATCCAGATTGGCAGCTATGCCTTTTACCATGCGCTGTATGCTTATTCCATATTGGGAGCAGACGAAACTGTTGAAAAAGCCCTGCATGTCGTTACGAAACTGCGAAAACTCAGCGTGACGCGCATCAGCCGTTCAGACCTGTATCAGAAATGCCGCGGAAGATTTTTTCGGGATGCCAAGGACATGGAGCCTGTACTGACTCTTTTGGAACAGCACGGGTATATTTGGATGGATATTCCGACCTATTCCGGCGTAGGACGGCCGTCAGCCGGGACAATTTATATCAATCCAGCAGCTTTGAAAGATGACTTTTCAGCGTAAATAGTGTTTTCAGAACGGAAATTGCAAAGGAGAAAAACTATGAGTTCACCCAGCTATGCCATTATGCGCTTCGCCAAATACAAAGGCCCGGAAATCGGCCGAATTGAAGCACATAATGAGCGCGCAAAAGAAAAATACGCCAGCAACCCGGATATTGACCGCAGCCGCAGCGGCTTGAACTGCCACCTTGTTTATCCGCCGCAGCATTACCGCGCTGAGGCTGAGAGGCAAATTGCAGATGCCGGATGCCGCGTAAGGTCAGACAGCATTCGACTGGTGGAAGTGCTTTTCACGGTCAGCACCGGGTACTTCGATGATAAATCACCTGATGAAATCCGTACATATTATGAACGTTCGCTTGCGTTCTTGCAGGAACATCAACGTTCGGAAACAATTGTCTCTGCTATGATTCATATGGACGAGGGGACGCCGCATATGCATGTGGTCTTTGTACCGCTGACGGCGGACAAGCGTCTCAGTGCGAAAGACATTATCGGCAACCGCAAGAAGCTGATTCAGTGGCAGGATGAATATTACGAACTAATATCCCCATGATGTACATATAAAACCTACATTACAGCAGCAAGTAAATGTGCAGTCTGAACTGCGTTTCGCGTCCTTTCCTTCCGATGAAATCGTATTCGATTCTCCGCACAATCGCCTTCATGAGGCGGTTTTTTTGTTCCGGAGAAATCGTTTCATCCCGCAACCCTGCAACAGCCTCTTTGAGCTTGACAATCTTGTCTTTGTAGTCAATCTCTTTCGGAAGGTTCTGCTTAGCCTCGTATATCTTCGACCGCAGTTCCTCCATCTGCGCGTGGAGGGCTTTGTTCCTTTTCAGAAATACTTCTTCGGTATATGTGCCACTTTCCAGCAAGTCATGCTGCCGGTCTTCCTTGGCGACCAGCGCATCCATTTCTTTGTTCATCTTCTCAATCATCTTCTTCTGGATGCTTGCAGCTTTGCCATCGTTGTTATGCAGCTTGACTTCCAGTTCCGGCAGGTGCTCCATTTCCAGCGCAAAAGCCACGGCATCCACAACAACGCGCAGCTTCGCGGAGTTCGCATTGCAACCGCTCCGATTTCGGCACTCAACGCGCGTTTCAGCGTGCGGATAGGGATGCTGCGCCATAGCCTTCCCGCACTTGCAGCAAACGAGGATGCCAGCCAGCGGGTTCTTCAGATCCGTATCTACCTTCCTTCTCGGATTGTTGTCCATCTTCGCCTGTGCTGCCTCAAACAGCTCCAGTGGTACGATTGCAGGCTGCTTTCCTTTTGCGACGACAACTTCTTCCCTTGGCTGCTTCACGGAATGCAGGACGATTTCGCCGTTCTCGACGAATTTTTCCTTTCGCCTGTCTCCGAACACGACCAGTCCGATGTAGTGCCGATTTTTCAGCATGACACGGATGGAGGTTTTTTCCCATGACTCGGTGCGGTATGGTTTAATCCCCATCTTGTCAAAGTGGCGGGCAATCTCCAGATATGTCCGCCCTTCGTTGACGTACATTTCAAACGCCATCAGTACAGCCGGTGCATATTCGTTCGGTTCGAGTGTACAGTCCCCGTCGGCATTGACGACCTTGTTATATCCGAATGGCGGGATGTTGCCAATGTAGCATCCGCGCTTCACGGCGGCGATCCGACCGCGCAGCAGAATCTCCTTCGTGTATTCGAGAAAGTCATTGCCGCGCATCAACTCCTGCTCGAAGAATTTCCGCTGCATCTTGTTAGTGAGATCGTATGTCATGGTCAGCGTGACGACCTCTGTCTTGGAGAACCGGAAGGCATTCACGCATTTCCCGCAATCCTCCAAGTCTCCGCGTGAAAGACGCTGCGGGTCTGCGCACAACACGCCGCGCAGCTTTGGGTTCTCAATCATCGAAAGAACGATGTTGAACTGCGGGCGTTCCGCAATCGTTTCACCGGAAACCACTTCCCGGAAAATGCAATGCTCCGGGATGCGACCTCCAAGGTCACGTTCTGCAAGCTCCTGCAAGAGTGATTCGTGCTTTTCCAGCACCTCCTCTACCGATTCGTGCGGGTTATCCGCACGAGATTTCCGCAAGTACATGATGTACTCATCTGCTGTCAAAATGTTGTCTGCCATTCCTTCTTTCCCCCTATGCTTGGTTACAAATGTAGTTGCAATTATTGCTGACAAAGATGAAAGTTTCACCCCCTTTTTCTTGGTATTTCCGCAGTGTCCCGGCAATCACCCCCTTTCAGAAGGGCACTCTATATATATCGTTACTCGCTCTCTTTATGCTCTGTCCTTGTTTCAGTTGCATTTCGTCGATACACCAAGTATTTTGCAAACTCAATGATTTCCTGATTTTCCTTATCAGAAAATTCAATGTCGCCAAGCTCTTTGCACCACGTTTCCATGTGACGCAGCTGTATTCCATCCGCTGAAATATAAGAAGCAACCGCTAATTCCTCGGAATGATCCAAGCTAATCAGGTAGGCTGGCGTTGTGTTCAAGGCAGCGGCGAGCTTTGCAAGCACGTCTGAACTCACTTTGTCAATCGCTCCGCTTTCGTAGCGGTATACGGTTGACCGGTCTTTACCTATCGTCCTTGCTAAACTGTCAATCGACATTTTTAGCTCGATTCTTCGTCGTTTGATTCTTTTCCCTATTGTTTTCATTGGCGTTCATCCTTTCAATCTAACAATTTTTCGTTATGTCGCATAAATGCATCAATATTGCATATTGTTATAATAAACCAGTTGTCGGACTATTCCATCTGGTGCTACTATTCCCAATAGACGAACGCCCCAGAAACGCTCGCCTGATTGTAGATCGAAAGGAGTAACAGCATGACCCCCAAGGAAGAACTGATCGCGTACATTAAGAGCCTCTCAGCGGAAGAAGCAAAAGAGGCGCTTCTTATCGCTTCTGCTTGGCTTTCAGAGCTGCAAGAAGCAAAGCAGCATCCTCGTCAGAAAGAGTCTTTACCATTTCAATTAGCGCATTGACGTTTTCTGAAAGCCCGTTATCTTCAGCGGGCTTTTCTTGCTCCACCTTATCTTCAATTAAGTCTGATTTCTGGATTCCAAAATAATCAGCCATAATTTCGATTCGATCTATACGCGGGTACTTTTTTCCGTTCACCCACTCCGTCACGGTGGAATAAGGAAAGCCCCATGTATTCGCGAGCTCACGCCTGTCTTTCCCTGATTGCTCAATATAGCGTTTCAGATTCTTTGAGAATATAGCCTTGTTACCAAGTGCACTCACCTTCATCACCTCCCTTCTGCTATATAATACACCTAAAGCGTTAGTAATTCAATAAGAAAAGAAAAAAATTACGCTTTAAGGGTTGACAAAACTATTTCAGTATAGTATCATGGCATTGTCGGAAAACGCTTAAAGCGTTACTTGAAAGGCAGGTGAGAATATGCGAATTACTTTGAAGGCTGCACGAGTCAACAAAAATTTGACTCAGGAACAGGTTGCGGACGAGTTGAAGGTGACCAAGAAAACCGTTGGCTCTTGGGAAAGTGGCAAAACCCGCCCGAAGCTGGAAAAGATTGAACCGTTGTGTGAGCTGTATGGCGTATCATACGACGACATCGCTTGGAATACCTAATTTTTTTTGTTCGACATAACGCTTTAAGTGTTTTTGCGAAAAGGAGGAAACACAATGACCACTCGCGAGCAATTGAAGCTGATGGACGAAATCAGGAAGAAGAATGACGCGAGCATCGCCAAGTACATAGAACAAATGCGCGTGGAGGCAGCGAGCCACACGACGGAGCAGACGGCGATGACGCAAGGACAGGAGGCGTGAACATGGCGAAGGAATTTTCGACCGACGCGGAAGTCGAGTTTGAGATTGCGCGTCTGCTGGACGAAACGAGGTGAGCCGATGGAAGAGTATACGACCTGCACCTACAAGTACGGAAGCGCGGAAATCGTCGTATACCGACCGATTATCAAAGAGCAGGAACGCAAGAAGCGCGAGGAAGCCATCAAGCAGGCGCTTGTCTGCTACGGAAAGGCAAAGCTCACGCAGCGAGAGGAGGGAGCATGATGTTCATGACCGATGACCCTGCTGCGGACTATGACCGCTATTGCGCTGAGCTGGAACAGGCACGGTTCTTATTGCCTGAATGTTCTGAATGTGGGAAGAAAATCGAGGATGAGTTCTGCTACCAGGTCAATGACGAAATTATCTGCGAAGCCTGCATGGAGAAGTTCAGGAAATACACAATTGATTTGATGGGGTGACACGACATGAGCGGTTTGTGTGGCGCAGAAGCAAAGGAGTTCGTCAAGCTGGTCGATTCCCTCTGCGGACGGCGCTCTCGCTGGGAAGTATGGAAGGACATGACGTGGCTGTTTGCCACCACCATTTCCAACGCAGTGGATGGACGTCACCGCGAGAAGCGGGAGCAGCAGTACATGGACATCGCCAAGCATTACAGCAATGACGAGCTGGATACCTTCGCGAAGCTGTTTGCGCAGTTGGTCGTCATCCTTGAACAAAAGCGCGGCTATTGCGATTTTCTCGGCGAGCTGTTCATGATGCTGGGGCTTGGCAATGACGCTGGCGGGCAGTTCTTCACGCCATATGTTGTGTGCAAGTTTATGGCAAAGGTCAGTATGCCCGATGTACAGGCGACAGTCAAGCGGGATGGATACATCAGCGTGAACGACCCAGCCTGCGGCGCGGGCGCGACGCTGATTGCGGCAGCAGACATTATGCTCAACGAGTACAACGTCAACTTCCAGACAAGAGCGTTGTTCGTTGGGCAGGACATCGACTACACGACCGGATTGATGTGCTACATCCAGATGTCGCTAATTGGCATGGCAGGCTACGTCCACATCGGCAATACACTGACAGAACCCATGACCGGACATGCCCTGTTCGGGGACGGCGGCGAGAACACTTGGTATACACCGATGTACTTCTCCGGAATCTGGGAAGGGCGCAGGCAATGCGCACTGATGGACAGATTCCTCCGCAGCGTGGCGCAACAGCAGCCAAACGAAAAGCAGCCGGAGGAACAGCACCCCGTCATGCCGGAAACGGAGACAATTCCAGTCAGACAGAAACCCACGCAGAAAGCCAAGGCAAAAAACGAGCAAATGACACTATGGGAAATCTGCTCGGAAGTATGACGAAAATAGGAGGGAACAGAATGCAGAAAATCGACATTAAGGCATTGATGCACGTCAAGGCGTGCAAAGACAGGCTGACATTGCAACAGTACCGCACATTGCGCGGTCAGGTGTTAGCCGGTGATGGCGAAGGTGCTATGAAAGGACTGCGGAGGCTGTTAAGCAATGGCAGTTGAAATGAAGGCTCTGAAAACGCACGAGGATTGGCTGGAAAACCGCCGGAAAGGTCTCGGCGGCAGTGAAGTCGCAGCTGTGGTCGGTATGAACCCATACATGAACAACGTGACCCTGTGGGAGCTGAAAACAGGAAGAAGGGAGCGCAAGGACATATCGGATAAACCATGTGTGCAGTACGGCACACAGGCAGAGAGATACCTGCGCGGGCTGTTCCGACTGGATTTTCCACAGTACCGTGTGGAATATGTGGAAAACAACACATGGAAAAATGACCGCTTTCCATGGGCAAAAGCCAGCTTGGATGGATGGATGTATGACCAAGACGGGCGCATGGGCGTGCTGGAGATTAAGACCAGTGAGATGCTTGGAGCGGCTCAGTGGGCGAAATGGCGAGACCAGATACCGCAAAACTACTTTTGCCAGTGCCTTTTCTATATGGCGGTGGTGGAGGCAGACTTTTGCCTCCTCAAAGCACAGCTTAAAACGGAGCGCGAAGACATGCCCAGACTGCAAACAAGGCACTACCTGATAAATCGGGACGATGTGCAGGACGACATCGACTATCTGATGACGAAAGGCGCGGAGTTCTGGGGTTATGTCGAAAGGGACGAACGACCGCCACTGGTGTTGCCGGAAGTCCTTTGAAAATAAAAGGAGGATACCACAATGGAACTGAAACTGATTCCCTACACAGTCCCGCAGTCCATTACATGGAACTATGAGGAACTGAAAGCAGAGCTGACCGCGAAGGCATCGGAGTATGCTTCCATCGTCTACACGGACGATCAGGTCAAGGCTGCTAAGGCTGACCGAGCAAACCTGAACCGGCTGAAGAAGGCGCTGAACGACGAACGCATCCGGCAGGAGCGGGAGTACATGCAGCCTTTCAACAACTTCAAGGCACAAATCAATGAGGTCATCGGCATCATTGACAAGCCTATTGAAGCCATCGACAGACAGGTGAAGGCGTTCGAGAACAAGCAGAAGGATGAAAAGCACAAAGCAATCACCGACTACTGGGAGGAAACCGGTGCGCCTGAATGGATGCGCACCTGCCAGATCGCATGGCTGAATGCCTCCCGCTCCTTGAAGGATGTCCAAGCGGAGATTGACAGCCTCATCGCACAATCGGAAAAAGACCTCGCTGTTATCCATGACCTGCCTGCTTACGCATTCGAGGCAGAGGAAAACTACAAGCAGACACGTAGCCTGACGGAGGCTCTCAGCGAAGCTAAGCGTCTTGAAAAGCTGGCAGAGCAGAAGGCAGCCTACGAAGCTGAACAGGAAAAGTGCAAGATTCAGGGTTCCCGAACTGCTGAACCGGCGCATGAACCCGAACCGGCGCATGAACTGCCTGTAGCGCAACCGCGTGAGTGGGTATCATTCAAGGCACTGCTCACCACGGACGATGCGAAGGCGCTGAAAGTTTTCTGCCAACAGCGCGGCATTAGGATTGAGGCTCTGTGATGGCTCTGAAAATCATGCTGGCATACAGGGAATGGCGGCAGGTCATTGCAGATTCGGATAACGAGAAATAGGAGGAGTAACTCATGGCAATTGCGGTGCAGATTACGGCAATCATCTGCGGCACCATCGTCGCTCTGGCGTATGCCCTCGCACTGATGGTCTGGATTGTTGGAAAGTATATGAACAACGAATAATGAAAGGACGATGAAATATGATTCAGAACAAGTTGGCGAAGCCTGCGGAAGATTCGCAAGAAAAGGCTATCGCGGAATACGAGGTTGGCGGTCAGACCGTTCGGATTAGTCCGAAGACAGTGCGAGCTTTCCTTGTCAACGGGAATGGGCAGGTTACCGATCAGGAAGTGATGATGTTCATTTCCTTGTGCAAGTATCAGCGGCTCAACCCCTTCCTGCGCGAGGCGTACCTGATTAAGTACGGCGACCAGCCTGCAACCATCGTCACCGGCAAAGAGGCGTTCATGAAGCGTGCTATGCGCAACCCGGCTTATGCAGGTTTTGAGGCTGGCGTTGTGGTGATGCTGGAGAACGGATTGATGGATAACCGTGTTGGTAGCATCGTGCTGGATGGTGAAAAACTTGTCGGCGGATGGGCAAAGATTCACGTCAAGGGCTGGGAAGTCCCGATGATGCTCACCGTGGCGTTCGATGAGTACGTTGGGCGAAAGAGCAACGGTGAAGTCAATCAGCAGTGGAGAACGAAGCCCGCGTCCATGATCCGCAAGGTGGCAATCGTTCAGGCGCTCCGTGAAGCCTTCCCGGAAGACCTTGGCGGCATGTATACAGCGGAGGAGCGTGCTGTTGCTGACCTCCCTGAAACCATCGTCAACCCGGATGCGTTGGAAGCTGAGACAGAGCTTATCGAGCCTCCCATGCAGGATAATCCGGTAGAGGAAGCAAAGCCAGTGCGGCAGAATACGATTCAAACAGACAGCAAGAAAAGCAGCGCAAGGGACGCGCTGTTCGGCAAGTAAAAACGACCCTTTCCGGTGGGTGGTTAAACCGGCATCGTTTTGAAAGGTGAAATAGCATGATGATTCAGATCGCGAAGGCAGAGGATATGCAGACCGTGGCGGTTATTCTGTTCAAGAATGGCTACACGGTGAAGAAGCAAACGACGAAGAACACCGCAGGCAAGGCAGTCACCTACCTTGTAGCGGAGAAGGATGGTGTCCATGAATAAGCTCATCCTGATTGGGAATCTGACCAAGGCACCTGAGCTGAGAACTACGCAGAACGGCACGAAGGTATGCAATTTCGACATTGCTGTCAATGATAAGCGCGGCGGGCAAAACAGTGTGCAGTATTTCCGCGTGAATGCTTGGCGGCAGTTGGGCGAGCTTTGCGCAAAGTATTTAGCAAAGGGACGCAAGGTGTTCGTCTCTGGCGCTTTGAGCTATCACACATATCAGGCAGCCGACGGAAGCACTCGCGTGCAGCTGGAAGTGATGGCAGACGACGTAGAGTTCCTATCCAGCCGAAGCGATGACAGTCCATCGGATACCGACGATGCTTCACCTGCTGCTCCTGTCGATTCCGCGCCGACCGCGCAGAATAACGGCTTCACGGCGGTCGAAACCGACGACTTGCCTTTCTGATAGGAGGTTCTCCCTATGACCATCGAAGAGAAAATGAATATCACGACGTGGCGGGCGCGGCAGCTCGCATATCTGGAAGAGCTGTACGCCCCGCGCGAACACATGGGCAAGCTGATGAGCCACCTCGGCGCACGGCACGTCTACATCCAGCTCTACAACACCATGCGCAACGCGCTGAAAAGTATGCCGGAGCAGCCGAACACCTACGTCGCGATGGCGGTCTACCGCAAACTGCGCGAGGACATGTTCACGCTGGATGACATGCTCGACCAGCTGGAGGACACGGGGCTGTTCGACCCCGACGAGTGCGACCAGGACGAAATGGAGGGACTGCAATGAGCCTGAACCCGATTGGCTACGTCGTCCAGATTCACGTCACGGACGATATGTGCCTGTACTTCACCCACCTGACCCGTGGTGGGCTGGAACTGACCGCCGACCTTGACAAGGCAATGCTCTTCGACACCGTGGAGCGCGCCCGCGACTTCGCTTTCCACGCCAGCTACATTCTGCAAGTGGACGAGCAGAAGTTCACAGTGGAGGCTTGCTTCGAGATGGTGACGCCTGATGGCGAACTGGACTTGGTGGAGGAATCGCACCTGCTTCACCCAGACGAGACGGAGGAAACGCTGTGATTTGCAAGCAGTGCGGCGCGAGCTTCTCCCCGCGCACCGTCGTGCAGAAGTTCTGCTCCAAGAAGTGCTGTTGGCGATACCACAAAACGCACGACATGTGGAGAGAGCGGCAGAGTATCACTTTTACTTGCGCGAAGTGCGGCAAGGTGATCGTTGAGTTCCTTCGGGTGAATCATTGGGTTCGGCGATGGCTGCCGATGATGGACTTCAGCGAGTACACAGTCAAGCAATCAGGTTACAGCCATTTGCCTCTGGAAAGCAAAATCAAGTACCTATCAATGGTCACAGGCTTTCGGGAATTGACTGTCTGTGACGACGTTACTGAGCATTACGAATACTGGAAGAACAACATCAACAGCAATCCGAATGATTGCTGCAATCTGAGGATGTGATTAAATGGGCAAAGCATCAAGGGACAAGGGCGCTCGCTTCGAGCGTTCCCTTGCCTCCAAGTTCCGGGAATACGGCTATGATGCCCGCAGAACGGCGCAGTATTGCGGCAAGACGGGCGATGCGTCTGACGTAGTAGGACTACCCGGAATCCACGTGGAGGCGAAGCACGTCGAGCAGATGCGCCTCTATGAGTGGATGACACAGGCAATCCGTGACGCAGAAGCAGGGGGTGGAAACACCCTCCCTGCCGTGTTTCACAAGAAGAACAATGCGGATATTCTCGTAACAATGCGGCTTTCGGACTGGATGAACCTTTATACGGAGTGGGAAGCCGGACACGACCTGAAAGAGAAGGAGCAGTAGGCAATGAAAGGTTGTTACAAGGCATCGTGGTATACCTGCGGCGGGAAAAAAGTCCCGATTCAGTCCAATGCTCTCACGATGTATGCTTTTAACTTCACGAAACTGGTCGAGAAGGCGAAGGCACTCAGCTTCCACAACTCCTACGTTGGAATCATCCAAGCACGGCGCGGTGAGGTAGGGCGCAAAGAAACGTGGAAGCCCTATGCAGCAGTATATAACGGCTGCGAAAAGGACGAGAAAAGCCGGAAGCAAATGTTCCATGATTGGGGGTGGATGTGATGGTATTGTGGATTGTCCTTGGACTTGTTCTCATGCTTTATATTACATACAGGAACGAAACGCATGGAGGCTGAAATGATTGAGAATGCATCGCTTCTCGCTGGCGCGGTTATCAAGCGCGCCATACTGGACTACAAATGCCGCCTCCGGTGCTACAAAACGCTGGACGAATACAGGGAATCCAGCTCGTTAGAACTGAAAGAGCTGGAAGCCTTCTTCCGGTCGTCTTGGTGCGACATTCTTTGCGAACTTTGCGGCTACGAAAGCGGCGAGGGCATCATGCTGCAATGCAAAAAGGAAGCCATGAAGAGATGGCACAAGAAAGGAAATGCCAAGTGATTAAGATTGAGAACGTTGTGGTGAGCGGATGGGAAGCCGCCATCCGTGGAATGAGAAACCCCATGAATAGCTGGTCGCAGTCTGATAGTCATGTATGCAATGAGTATACCATCCGTGAGGAAATGCCCTGCCAGATGGTCGAGAACGACAACGAGCCGTGCAAAGACTGCAACGATGGCAAGTACGGCTATTGCGTCGGCAAGAACGACTTTGTGCTGATGCGCAAGCTGTCGGCGGCTGGAACGTCGCATCGGAAGTATCTGCGCTTTATCACAGTCACGGCGGATATTGTCGCGCCGCTGTATTGGTGGAAGGAATACGATACATACAAGATCAACACAGTCGCGAACTCATGCTCAACAATGCATAAGATAGCGGATAAAGAATTTACACTTGATGATTTTTCCCATGAGCATTTAGACACTTACGCAATGAAACTCTTGCGAGAGACGGTAGACACACTAAATCGTTATAGAGAACTATACGTTAATTATGATTCAGAATCTTTTGAGATTAAGGGATGCCCGAGTAAGAAAATGGTCTGGTGGCAGATGATTCAGCTTCTGCCGTCCAGCTACAATCAGCGCAGGACGGTGCTATTGAATTACGAGGTGCTTTGTAACATGTATCATTCGCGCAAGTGCCACAGGCTCGACGAATGGTGCGATTTCTGCCGCTGGATTGAGACTTTACCCTATTCGGAGGTGATAACGGGTGAGCGAGACGCACAAGCGCCCGAAGCAGACGGAGCGCGTACTTGACTACATGCGCAGGCACGGGAGCATCACGACGCTGGACGCGATACTTGACCTCGGTGTGCTGCGATTGGCAAGCCGCATCAGCGAACTGAAAAAAGATGGATACACCATCAAGCGCGATTGGGTGAAGGTAAAGAACCGGTTTGGCGAGGAGTGCAGCATCTTGCGGTATTCCCTTGATATGGACAAGCCGGAATAACGATTACAGGTACGGAAGGAGGTGGTTCTTATGGCGGAAAGTAAGAAGTATTACTACATGCGCCTACAAGAAGGATATTTCGACAGCGATGAGCAAATCTTGCTTGAATCCATGCCTGACGGCTATCTGTACAGCAACATCCTGCTGAAGCTGTACCTGAAATCCCTGAAACGGAACGGCTTGCTGATGTTTAACGAACGCATCCCCTATAATGCGCAGATGATTGCCACCATTACTCGTCACCAGATAGGAACGGTGGAGAAGGCGATGGAAATTTTCCAGCAGCTCGGAATTGTCGAAGTGCTGGATAGCGGTGCAATCTACATGATGGATGTGCAGAACTATGTGGGGAAAACCTCAACGGAAGCAGACCGCATCCGGGCGTACCGCGCGAAGGTGGAGGAAGAGAAGAACAAGGCGCAGCCGCTCCCGGAATCCACTTGTACAAATAAACAGGATAGTTTGTACATTTGTACACCAGAGAAAGAGAAAGAGAAAGAGAAAAAGAAAGAAAAAGAGAAAAAGACTATAATGCCCGTTTCTGACGAAACGGACTGCGTGGACAGCCCGAAAAAGCAGAAGAACAAAGAGCTGTATTCCGAAATTGTTTCCTATCTCAACAAAAAGGCAGGGACAAAATATCGCCCCTCCACCCCGAAAACGCAAGCGCTGATTCGAGCGCGAGAATCAGAAGGGTTTTCCCTTGATGACTTCAAGATTGTCATTGACAAGAAGTGCGCCGAATGGATTGGTGACGAGCGCATGGAGCAGTACTTGCGCCCAGAAACCTTGTTCGGGACGAAGTTCGAGGCGTACTTGAACGCTAAGCCCTCAAAGAGACAGACGGACACGGGAATCACGCACGGCGACCAGAACGACCTCGACGACCTATTTTGACGAAAGGATGAATGCACATGTCGGAAATGTATAAAGCGATGGTTGACGCGATAAGCGCAAACGTGCAGAAGCCTGCCAGCGAGTACATGGGCGCGGACGGCTTCTTGCATTGCTCCGTCTGCAAAGCGCAGACACAGACCCGCGTTGTTGTCGAAGCGCTTGGCATAAACAAGGTTGTTCGTTGCGTCTGCGATTGCGTCGTGAAGCAGCAGGCAGAGGAGGAAATGCGCAGGCGGCAGGAGGAGTTCGACCGCAAGCGACGCATTTGTTTCGCGGAAACCAACATGGCGGGCTGGACGTTTGAAAACGATGACCGCAAGAACGAAAAGTTGTCCGACGCTATGCAGAAATACGCGGACAATTTCGGAAAATACCGGAAGGAAGGCAAGGGACTGCTTCTTCATGGCACGGTCGGCACAGGCAAAACCTACTTTGCAGCCTGCATCGCGAACCGCTTGATTGACAACGGCTATGACGTGCTGATGACCAACTTCGCACGGCTTGCGAACCAGATTCAAGGATCGTATGAAAAACAGGAGGTCATCGACAATCTGAACGAGTATCATCTGGTTGTCATTGACGACCTCGGCGCGGAAAGGACGTCGGAGTATATGCAGGAGATGGTTTTCAACATCATCGACAGCAGATACCGCTCCGGGCTTCCCTTCATCATCACGACTAACCTGCCGATGGAGGAAATCAAAAAGCCGAAGGATCGCAGCAGTGCGCGAATCTACGACCGCATCCTGCAACGCTGTTTTCCGGTGGAGGTGTCTGGTTCAAGCAGGCGCAGGCAGGAAGTAAAAGATACATACCTTGATATGAAAAACGAGCTTGGTCTGTAAGGAGGCAGAAACAATGACTTTGGATGAGTATCAGCAGGCAGCTAAGCGCACGATGAATCCGGCGCTTAGTTTTGAAGAGACCTCGCGCCATGCCTTGCACGGCATGTGCGCGGAACTTGGCGAGGTGCACGGCGAGTATCAGAAGTTCTATCAGGGTCACGACATGGACGCGGAGCACGTCATGAAGGAGGTTGGCGACCTCCTGTGGATGATTGCCGAGTTCTGCACGGTCAACGGCTGGAGGCTTGATGCGGTTGCGCGGATGAACATTGACAAGCTCCGCGCTCGTTACCCTGACGGATTCGCCGCTGTAAGGTCTCAGCATCGCGCGGAGGGCGATGTCTAAGAAAACACGGTAACTGAGGAGGAAAAGGCATGAACAGCGAACTATTGCGTAATGGCAGCGGGTATGTTGACCCGACGGCTGCGCAGGCAATCAGAAATATGGTGTGTCCCGGAGAAATCTGGTCTACGACACTCGGAAAGGAAGTGCTGATCCTCAAAGATAACGGCGTGGTTTGCACGGTTCTGATTTTGCAAGAGGAAGAAAAGGCGGGATGCATCGAGGTTGTAAGTCGGTCGAAGCGGTGGTGCAATCCGAAATTCCTGACGTACACCCTGCGGCAGAATATCGGCGGCTTTATCAAGCGGATGCACGACGATGAATACGGCTACATCCGGCAGCGCGTGCAAGAGGCGATGGGCTTTGCTGGAGGCGCGGGTGAAGGGCAGAAAGAAGTACATGCCCTGAAAGCGGAAAACGAGAAGCTGCGGAAACAACTACATGAGAGCGAGCTTGCGAGGCAGCGTGAGAAGGAAGAAGTGCTGCCGTATAAGCGCATGTACTACGACCTGTGGGATAGGTATACCAAGAGGGGGTGAACAGATGACAGCGAAAGAATATCTGCAGCGAGTGCGCACCATAGACGAGCGCATTAACTGCAAGCTGGCGGACGTGGCGCGGTTGCAAGACATGGCGACGCGCATCACGCCTGTTCTGCGAGACGATGTTGCGCATGGTGGCGGTGGAACGCAAGACCGAATGGCAGACACGATTGCAAGAATCATCGACCTCAAAGCGGAAATCAATGGCGACATAGACCAGTTGGTGGATAAAAAAAGAGAAGTAACCGCAAAGCTGGACAAGCTGACCAATAGGAGATATTATACTGTGCTTTTCCGCAAGTATATCCTCTTTGAGACGGTTGAGCAAATCGCGTGTGAAATGAACTGTACATGGCGAAACGTGTGCCATCTGCACAAAAAGGCACTGGCTGTCTTTGCAAAGGTAATGGAGGATGAGTGATGGAAAAAAAGCTGAAATGCCCCTACTGTGGACGCAGCATGGAGCTGAAAAACGGAAAGACACTCGATTACTGGTACTCCTGCACTGAGTGCGACGTGGACACGCCTGCTGCGCGTGGTAGGGCGCTTGCCTACCAGCGGGCAGTGGAGTGGACACTTGCTGTTCTCGGAACGTGTGACGCGCTGTCGGATGCACTTGGCATCAGAAAGACGCACCCGATGGAAACCGTGCCGCTGGAAACGCTACTGGGCGAAGTGAAGAAGCTGCAACAGACACTGGGAAACAGAGTCTTGACGCTGGACGAAGTCACCGCAGACGCAGAAAAAGAGGATTGGTCATTTATATGGATAGAGCGGAAATATGACGAAAAATATGCGCTGCAATACTGCGCATGGTATGCGACCAGCGCATGGGTAATTCTCGTGCTTCCGGCTGGCGAAAAAAAGATTTACGAATTAAAGTCGGACTACGGGAAAACGTGGCGCTGCTGGCTGCGGAAGCCCACGCCGGAAGAGATGGCGAATACGCCGTGGGAGGAAAAAGATGATGAATAAGAAAAGAAGAACGCCGCGTTGTCCCTACTGCGGCGGAGAAATGGAAATGCGCGAACCTCTTGATTGGATTATCTACTGGCGCTGTGCGACGTGCGCGGCAATGGCTCCGACTTGTGAAACCAGAGAAGCTGCTTATAAAGCTGCGTTGCGGCGGTATAACGGTGCAAATCGTGTGCTGTCTCTTGCGGAGATTGATAGTAGAGTTGGAGAGCCTGTGTGTTTGGAAGATTACGATGAAGATGGTGATTTGTGCTATCGCACACGGACTGTGACGCGCCAAGAATATGAAAGTCATAGAATCTATTTCAATTCTGGGCGAACATGGTACGATGCTAACGAATATCTTTCAACGTGGCGCTGCTGGTTAAGAGAGCCGACGCGTGAAGAAATGGAGGCTATGCCGTGGGAGGTGAAACACAATGAGCATTAAGCCTATTTCGTTCAACACAGCAAGGGTACAAGCGATTCTCAAGGGGAGAAAAACGCAGGAGCGAAGAATTGTCAAAGGGCTTGATGGGCTTCGCGCTTATCGCGCAGAGCCTTCTGGAGATGAGACCTACGAACAATGGGATTTTCTCTATGGTGGTGCGCTACCGGGTGGAGGATTGTTCGATGCCTATCAAACGATAAAAGCCCCATATGCTGTCGGCGACATCCTGTGGGTTCGGGAAACATGGTGTGCGTACTATTTGCCGCATGGAGCAACTGTTTACGCATATCGAGCAACCAATCCGAACGGGAACAAGAGACCGACAGGAACGGAATATGATGACCCATGGGAGATTTCTCCTTGGGAACCATCAAACCACATGCCGAAGGAAGCAGCTCGCATCTTTCTGCGGGTAACGGAAGTGCTTCCAGAACTCGACATGTATATGCACTGCTGGGTGTGGGTGATTAAGTTTGAACGCTGCGAAAAGCCAGATTTTGCAACAAGTAAAACAGGGATTGGAAAAAAAGAGGTGTGACCGATGCTGAAAACGCCTAATGAAATCAAAAGAGGGCTGGAAACATGCGCACGCGATGAAGATTGCAGGGGCTGCCCGTACTATACCGAGGTTTACGGCGCGAGTTGCATCACGCACTGGATGCCATACCCGGAAGCGCCAAAGGAGGATGAAGAGGATGAATAATGAAAAGAAACAAGCTCCGCGCTGTCCGTACTGCGGGACGGAGATGCAGTGCGATTCCGAAGAATACATCACCGGCGGCGGCTATGCCGTGTATGGGTGTCCCAAGTGCCGCGCCATGTCTCCGATAAAGGAGGACGGCGCATCGCTTGACAAGGCGATTTCTGACGCTTATGTTGCCGCGACAAAACACTGGCAGGAACCAAATCGTCTGCTGACGCTGGAAGAAATCTGCGCAGCCGAAGTTTGCTGGACTGAAACGCCGCGAGCTTCATTAGAAGCCTGCCGGATTGTCATGCGGGAATACACCAGTTTCCCGGAAGGGAAGCCTGCAAAAGCTTTTGACTTTTATATGGCCGGTGAAACAGTGCCGTGGTGTTATCACCCCGAAGAATACGGCGTCAGCGTTCGCTGCTGGCTGCGCAAGCCGACGCCGGAGGAAATGGCGAACACGCCGTGGGAGGAAAGCTGATGGCTGCCCGAAAAATAACGGCTATGCACCGCGAATACGGGCAAGACACTGCGCATAGGTGCGCGGACTGCTCGAATCTCTGTGCCTACGCAACATCAAGCTGCACGCGGTACAAGTGCGCGGCATACGGTGCAAGCGGGTCTGCGGCGAGTGATTGGGCGAAAAGTTGGACGGCTTGCGGGATGTATGGGCATCCGGCACGCAAAGGAGACACACCGCTGTTTGAAAGGTTGAAACATGCCAAACGGAAGGCGGACGTTGAGCCGCTTGACGGACAAATCAGTATGTGGGAGGAGGATAAAGCATGAAGAACAAAGACGTGCTGGTTGCTGCGCTGAATGGCGCGATAGATGACGGCGGCGACACCCTGAAAGAAACAATTGACCATCTCATCCGCTGCCCATACATGAGCGCATACAGCTTGATAAGCTACGGACACGCGCACCCGCTGTGCGCAGACCAGGACGGGACGGCAAGCCGCGACAGGTGCGCCGTCTGCATCGGAAAATGGCTGAACGCGGAGGTGAACACATGAACAGGCAGCAGCGTCGGGCGCAGAAGAACCAACCCAAGACGCAGGCACAATTCGACGAGGACGTGTACCGCGAGGGCTTCCGAGACGGCGCGACATCCACCTTCAAGATGGCATACGCGGCAGTCTGTCTTGTCCTCCACCGGGACTATGGCTTCGGGCAAGGGCGCTGCCACAAGGTGCTTTCTGCCCTCGACGCGGAAATGTCACCCGGCGGGCAGTTGACCATCCAAGGAGCGATAGATCAGGTCTACGACGAAATCGGACTGGCGCTCAACTTCGACGAGCCGTTCGACCGTATCGAGAAAATGGAGGCAAAAAAGACGTGAGTGTGATTCTACTGCTGGCGGCGATGGTGTGCCTTGCTTGCCTGTTTGTCGATAAGCGATAATATGCTACCACTTTCAGAAAATTTTTTCTGAGATTCAGCCCATATTTCATAGTATTTCATATTGCATCGGTGCTATACTGCAAGTGGATATTTACAGCCTGACGGGTTATCTCGTCGGGCATTTTTTATGCAATAAATAGGGGGACGCTGCTGGCTTCTGCCACACTTGCGGCGTGGGGTGCGCAGAAGGCGGGAGCTGCGCGGTAAAGATACTATGCGAAAAGGATGTGGTGACATGGGTAAGTTGCACGAGCGCTACCTCGTACCCACCGTTTTCTGTATTCGATAGCAAACAAGGCTATTGGCAGGATCGGAAGCGCGAATGGAAAGCAATCGGTCTACAAAGCGAAGTTGGGCGCGACAATGCTCTGCTTGGAAACGGAATGCTGGAGCTTGCGCAAAAGCACGGCATGAGCCTTACCGGAACGAGCATTTTTGACCCTGTTCTGTGCGAGGTCATATACAACTGGTTCTCGCCAAAGGGCGGAATCGTGTATGACCCATTTGCAGGCGGTTCTGTTCGCGGGGTTGTTGCTGAAATGCTGGAACGGCATTATATAGGCATTGACCTCTCGCAGGAGCAGGTGGATGCGAACCAGATGAACGCAGACAAGCTGGGTGTGACTCCGGCATGGCACTGCGACGACAGTAGAAATGCAGACCAATACATACCAGACGGAAGTGCCGATCTGGTTTTTTCGTGTCCTCCATACCACAACTTGGAGAAATACAGCGACCATCCGCTCGACCTCTCCAACATGAATTATTCCGATTTTCTGGAAGCATACAGCGACATTATTTCCCTGTCATGCCGGAAGCTGAAAGAAAATCGGTTCGCCGTGTTTGTGGTTGGTGACATTCGGGACAGTAAAGGCGCGTATAGGGACTTCGTAAGCACAACGAAGCGCCTTTTCAGAGAGAATGACCTTTGCCTGTATAACGAGAGCATCCTGCTCGAACAGTACGGGACAGCGCCAATGAGGGCGAGCTTGGTTTTTGGCTCGCGCCGAAAAACGGTGAAAGTACACCAGAACGTGCTGATTTTCTACAAGGGCAACATCAAGGCTATTCCTGATGTGTTCGACAACGACTTCCGATGGGCTGACTTGCAGCGTTTTCAGTAGAAAGAGGGTGATGATGTGGGAAGAGCAAGAAAATTCGGCAGTGCAGCTGCGCTTGAAAAGGCATGGGGAGAATACAAAGCGTACTGTGACAGCAAGACCGTTGCCACAACGGCATTTTCACCGAGAAACGGTGTATTTGTTACACAAGAAGTTCCCCACCCCATCACCTACACAATCAAAGGCTTCTGCGCTTACGTCGGCATGACTGAGGCAGCATTTTACGATTTATACAATAAGGATGAAAAACTTGAGTTGGTCATCGCGCGTATGAAACAGGACTGCGAGATTGATGCGCGAGAGAAGTTTGAAAACGGCACGATTGACTCACGCCTCGCCGGTCTTTGGATGTCTCACTACGGGTACACGACAAAGACAGACACGGAAGTCAAGTCAAACGTCGGTGTGACAATCATCGACGATTTCGGAGATGATGACGAGTGAGCGAAGTACGGCTTTCGAGCCTTATTGCAAAGCCGTTCATCCCTGTTCATCGCGATATCAAGCACGGAGGGCACAGCGAATATTGGCTTGATGGTGGGCGCGGCTCGCTGAAATCCTCGTTCATCTCCATAGAAGTAATCCTGCTGCTGATTCAGAACCCGCTGATGCACGCGATAATCTACAGGCGCGTTGGCAATACGCTGCGAGAATCAGTCTATGAGCAGATTATCTGGGCAATTGACATGCTTGGGCTGCACGAACAGTTCCAGTATCGTGTTTCGCCGCTTGAAATCCGCTACAAGGAAACCGGACAGCGCATTATTTTCAGAGGCGCAGATGACCCGATGAAATCCAAGTCGATTAAGATTTCCTTCGGTTACTTCGGCATTCTGTGGTTCGAGGAGCTTGCGGAGTTCGCGGGGATGGATGATATTCGCACTATCAAAGCATCCATCATCCGAGGCGGCGACCACTCTTATACCTTTTACAGTTACAATCCGCCGCAGACTGCTCGCAACTGGGTGAACAAAGAAGCACTCATCCCCAAAGCAACCCGTCTGGTGCACCACAGCACCTATCTGGGCGCGCCTCCGGAGTGGCTGGGCAAAGAGTTCATTGCCGAAGCGGAAGCCCTCAGAAAGGCAAATGAACGCGCCTATCGCCATATGTACCTGGGCGAAGTGACCGGCACTGGCGGTCAGGTCTTTACCAATCTCGTGATCCGTGCAATTCCGGACGATGAGCTTGATAGATACGGACGGCGTTATAACGGTCTCGACTTCGGCTTTGCGGTCGATCCGGACGCCTATGTGCGCTGGACGTATGATGCAAGGCTACGGAAGATTCTCGCGGTCGATGAGTTCTATGGCTCTGGCAACTCAATGAGCAGACTTTCTGGTGAGGTTGGTAAGCGTGCAGGTCGTGATGTTATTCGTTGCGACAGCGCAGACCCACGAATGATTTCGGAGCTGTGTTCAAGCGGTGTGCTTGCGATTGGCGTGAAGAAAGGGGCAGGCAGTGTTGAGCATGGTATGCGCTGGCTACAAAGCCTCGCCGAAATCGTCATCGACCCGAAGCGCACACCCAATATCGCCAAGGAGTTCTCGGCATACGAATACGAAACCGACAAGAACGGCGACTTTTTACCATCCTATCCCGATAGAGATAACCACACAATTGACGCTACCCGTTACTCGCTGGAAGAAGAAATGGCGAAGGGTATCGTTAAGGCGGTCAGGAGGTTGAGATAATGTGCAAACATATATGGAAAACAGCAGGCAGCCTGCGCGTGTGTCCGCGCTGTGGGCTGACTGTCAGCCTGTTTGACGGCAAGGTGATGCTTGACAAGGCACTACCAAAGGTGCTGAACAGGAAGAAGGGCGGCAAATGAGAGACACTTTGTTGAAGAAAAGCCCGGTCAGGTGCAAAAAGCAGAAATACCCGGATTACACAGCCGAGGTAGAAGCACTGGATGCAGGCGGCATTACGGACGAGCTGCTGCGGCGCATCATCAGGAAGCACCGGTATAACGCTGAATATAACAAGAGCCTGATTGAACGATATGAAGCGCTGGCAGAAGGCGTTCCGATATTTGACCGCGAGCCGCGCTTTAGTGATGGCGAAGATGCAATCAACCACAAGCTCAACAACGACTTTTTTTCCGAGATTGTGGACTTCAAGACAGGCTACTTTGCTGGAAACCCTATCGGCTACAGCTACAGCGACACCGAAGAAAGCATGAAGGACACCGGCGAAGCTGGCGACAGCAAGAGTGAACAGGAAGCAGCCCGCGACGCGGCAAGCAAGGCAATCACGGACTTTGTGACGCGCTCCAACATGTTTGACATTGACATGGAATGCACGAAGTTTGCAGCCATTTGTGGCTATGCTGGGCGGCTTTTCTACATAGACGAGGACGGCAACGAGCGTGTGATGGTCGTGCCTCCGAATGAGTGCATTATCCTCTCCAAGACGCGCGACATCACGCAGCCGACATTCGGGGTGCGCTACTACACCATCAAGGACATCAACGACAATGATATTGTCAAGGCAGAGTATTACGACAGCAACAGAATCTACTACTACGAGGGTACCAGCGTGAGCAGTTTGACGCTCATCCGGCAGGAAGTGAACCTTTTTGACGGATGCCCGCTCCAAGGAATCCCAAACAACCTTGAAATGAAGGGAGACGCAGAGAAGGTTCTGACGCTGATTGACGCATACGACCGTGCGCTCTCCGACAACTCGAACGAAGCTGATGCGTTCGCAAACGCATATATGGTGTATGAGAATGTCGATGTGGACGAGGAAGAAGCGAGAAAGTCGCAGGTCAGCGGAGCAATACAGTTCTTCTCGCCTGACGGCAAGGGCAAGGTGTACTTTCTGACAAAGGACATCAACGACGGCTTTATTGAGCACCACCTTGACCGGCTGGAAGATAACATCTACCGATTCTCCAAAACTCCTAACATGGAAGATGAAGCGTTTGGCACAGCAAGCGGAATCAGCCTGAAGTTCAAGCTGACAGGGCTTGAGACAAAGTGTGGCATGTTTGAGGCAAAGATGATGTCGGCGGGGACGTACATGTTCACGCTGCTGGCAAAGTGCTGGGCGAAGAAAACAATCAAGATTGACCCGCTGCAATGCGTCATGAGCTTCAAGCGCAACTTCCCGCTCGACCTTCTTAGCGAGGCACAGGCGGTGCAGGCTCTTATTGCTGCCGGTCTGCCAAAGCGTGTTGCCTTCGACGTTGCCCTCTCCTGCGTCGATGATGTTGACTGGGTGATGCAGCAGATCGAAGAAGAAAAGACTGATATACAGATTCCATCACTTACTGATGGCGAGGAGGAATAATGAATCTTGATGTACTTGTGATGATAAAGAAAGATGGCTTGGTCATCAATCGCTTTGGAAGTAAAGGTACGAGCACGTCAGATGATAAAACAGCAATCCTTGGCTTTGCTGTTCTTGATGTATCTGTGCTGGCATGATGAATGTACTTATGGAGGATAATGATATGGCGTATGAAAAACAGAATTTTAAGGGTGGAAATATCCTAAAGGCTGAACAGCTGAATCACATGGAGGACGGCATTGCAAAGCTCGAAACCAGCGTGACGTCGCTGGGAACGACTGTGACTGGGCTGAACACCAGCGTGACGAATATGGACACGCGCGTTACTGCGCTGGAAGGCGCGGGGAGCGGTAGCGGTTATCCTTTGCCAAGGTATTTCGTTCACGACCACGTAGATTATAGCATAGCGTTGCCTGACGCTACCTATGATTCGGATAATGGTCAAATCTACACGAACGTTATACCGTATGGTATGTCACTTAGCGATTATGGTAGCGGTCTGTCTCCCACTGGTATGCCGGTTGTCATGGTGGTTCCCGATGCCACGAGAACTTCAACAGGCACTATGCCAACGATGATTTCAGTCAGTGACGTTGAATTAAGCAGTAACAAAAAATCTGTGACTTTCAATTTGCGCGTTTATTGGAGATATGAAGATAACAGCAAACCATTTGTCAAACCAAACACCTTAGGTATCAGATGTGTTTGTTTGTATATGCTCTCCTGATAGACGCAATAACGTCTACTGTTTAACCGCACAAAAAAGCCCCTCTTAGCGTCTCGCGCCGATCCACTTCAAGGACGCGGACGGCAATCACGGGCGGTTCTATGAAGGCACGCTGCATGAACTCAGCTGGCTGGCGGGAATGGCGTTCTAACCAAGATTGGCGGTGCATCGTTCTATCCATCAGGGACATTTACAATACCAGCAAATTCATTTTTTTATTTAGTGGCACAGGGCTCCACTTCATTTATTGTTCCCGACACTATTGAAGTAGATAAAGATACATATAAAAGAATCATTGTGATTCCAAGGCATGTATCGTCGTATGTTACCGGTACGAGTGTTAATTTTCTTCTTACTGGCAACTGCTACAAAAACGATACGACTCCAATCACCACAACCCCGGCAGGAAAGCCGTACACTTTTAGATATAATTTAGCGGCTTTCAATCCGACAAACAATAGTATAGAAGTTAGTTCGGCAGGTTGGCATGTGGATGTTGATTTCTATTGTAATTTGCCCATTTAAACTGGCAACGGGTAATCTATGACGTGATAAAAGATACATGATTGGGGTTGATACAAATGGCGTATGAAAAACAGAATTTTAAGGATGGAAATACCCTAAAGGCTGAACAGCTGAATCACATGGAGGACGGCATTGCAAAGCTCGAAACCAGCATGATTACCGCCGAAGAACCTACGGCATCCGAAGATGTCCAGTCTGCCGTAGAATCCATCCTGAAATCCATTGAGGACAAGGGCAATGGGTTGCTTTCTCTGCTTCAGAAGAAGGGCGACGAAATTCTGGACGCATCCGCACAGACGGGCGGCAATACGGATGTTGTGTATTGCTGGGGAGACAGCCTGACAGAGGGCGTCGGCGGGGACGTTGCAACACAGGAAAGTATCCAGCGATTTATCGTGAGCGCATACCCCGATGTGGTGGCGAGAACGTATCCTTGCGTCAATCTTGGATGTCGCGGCGAAACGATTCAAACGATTATGGCGCGTCAGGGTTCTGACCCGATGGTGGTCGGCGGCTTCACGATTCCGGCATCCGCGTCCGAAAATGTAATTGTCGGCTATCTGCGCGGCAGATACTACGACAGCAACCGCCTTGGCATCGCAACGCAATCTGGAGACGTGGCGCAGCCATTGAAGGAAACCGAAGCGGGCGTGAACCCGTGCGTTATTGCGGGGGTCGAGGGTATCTTGTACCGCGACTATACTGCTGATTCGGACGGACGCTATGCGTACCGCTTCCATCGTTTGAAGGACGGAGAAGCGACTGCTGTGCCGTCCAACACACAGATTGAAACCTACGCCATGCGCAACTATCGGAATGGCGTTGCCGTTATCTGGATGGGCGCGAATGGCGCAGTCAACTCTCACACGGCGTATATCCAAAAGCTGAAAGACATGATTACATACGGCAATTACAAAAGCTATATTGTTGTGATTGCGCGTGAGTACATCAAGCAGTGGGTTTTTGAGGATACGAACAGCATTGCAAAGGCTATGACCGACACGGACGGTGTTTGCCATCTGCTCTATCTGCCGGATGAGCTTGTGCGACGTGGCTACACGCTGGCAGGCGTCGCCGCAAGCGCGAATGTGCCGGACACATCCGCGTGGACGACGACGGACACCATCAAGAAGAATGCGCCGCTGCTGATGTATTCCTCCGGCGGCAACACGGAGGACAAGTTCGATACGCTTCACTTTTCCGCGTATGGGTACAAAGCCATCGGCAAGATGGTTGTGGAGAAGCTGGGACAGCTTCTTGCTACGCAGTCGAGCAGCGGCGACGACAGCAAGCCTACCGATGTTGGCTACGTTAAAGATGGCGAGGACGATTTCGGCGCATACGCCTTCAAGCTGACACGAGCGAAAACGGGAACGGGCAGCATCTTTAATACGGGCTACAAACCGCATGACGTAGAGAAAAACTGGACGATTGCGTTCCGCTTCGCGGAAAACATGGTCACAACGACGGAAGCCGGTACGCTTGGCTGCATTTTTGAATCTCGGAAACACTTTTCTGGCGCAGAAAGCAAGAAAGACACCGTGGCTTATTTACGCCGGACAACGAACACCGATGGCAGCTATTCGTATTCTCTCGGCGGTGGCTTCGGTGCATTCTCTTTCCATCCGGAGCAGTCCAGCGGCTATGTTGCGCCGACAGACGGCTATCATGATGCAATCATCCGCAAAGAGGGCGGACTTTACACGTTCTGGATGGATGGCGGCAAGGCGTATAACTCGGCGCTTGATTATACGATTCCCGCCGACCACTACACGGACGAGCCGCTTTATCTCTTCGGACGTGTTGAAAACGGGAACACCTATCAGGTCATGACGGGCGAGATTAGAGATTTCCGTATCTATGAGACGGCGCTGAATGATGCGCAAATCGCGACATTATGCCAAGCGATGAAAGGGTGAGTAGCATGGCAAAAATAAAAACACTGTATCAGAACGGGCAGCAGATTATGCCTGTTACGCATCCTAAGGCGGTCATGGATGATGACGGTGAAACGCTTGAAGCAAAACTTTCCAAAATCAACAAGCGTTTGGAAGCCTGCGGAAACGGCGGCAGTATGAGCGGACAACTTGTCGGAAGCGCATCTGGTACGTCTGTGTCTGTCTCGGACGCGCTCGCCGCTCCCCTGATGGGATTGCGCGTCTGGGGCAAAAGCACGCAGGACGGCACACCAACCCCGACCGCGCCTGTGCCGATTGTCAGCGCGGGTGACGGCGGGACGGTGACAGTCACGGTGTCGGACGGCGCGAACGAATCGCAGACGCTGACGCTGCAAACGCCGAACGCACTTCCGGGCATCCCGGTCACATCCGGCGGGAACTACACTGACGCGAACGGACAGCAGTGGGTGTGCGATGAGGTGGACTTGGCGCGCGGGGTGTATGTTAAGCGAGTCTGTTATATAGACGTATCTACGCTTCCGTATGTTATAAGCACAAACGGATTAAATAATGTTAAAAAGATGATATATAGTATCAATATCCGTGGCAAGGAATATAAGTATCAGTCTTTTTGTAACATGGCAAAGTATAAGGTTTCATACACTGACGACGACGTTCATTTTTATGTTGATGCTACGGCAGCCTTCCTTTTCCTTCCAAAAGATGCCGAACCTCCGAAGCAGGGAGAATGCTACATATTATATCAACTGCAAACTCCGATGGAAACCCCCCTTTCCGCCGACGAAATCGCTGCGTACAAGGCACTGACCACCTACGCCCCGAAAACTGTCATCAGCGTGAGCGACGGCGCGGGCGCAACGGCAAGCTATCAGCGCGATGCCATCCTTGTGATTAAGCGCTTGGAGGAAGCAATTGCGTCTACGGCGGCAGTGAGTGGCTTATCTATGTAGCATTGATAACGAGGAATCATAATTGTTTGGAGGTGATACGGCGTGGCGAAAGACCTTGACTACTATCTGGCGCAGGCACGCCGTATTGCCGAGCATCGGGAGGAAGGGGCAGAAGAAGCCATTCGCAAGGAGTTCAGGAAGCTGCTCAAGGACCTGAAATCCTACATTGCTGATGTACATGAAAAGTATGCGGCAGGCGATGGCTCTCTGTCCTTTTCTGATCTACAAAAGGCAAGCTATGATGCCCGCTTCCTTGAAGAAATCGAGAGGCGCGTATCCGTTGCTACGCCCAAAGTGGCAAAGGAGTTGCACCAACTTGTAAACGATACTTACGAGCTGAGCTACAAGAGCATGATTGAGGGCGTTGATAAAGTCATGGCAGGTGCTGGTCTTGACGAAACGTTTGCCGATGCTTTGGCAATCACACCAGAGCAGATCAGGAAGGTAGTCAAGAATCCAATCATGGAAGTCGCGCTCGAAAAGAACCACAGGGACATCGTGTACGACATCAAGCAGGCAGTTGCAGTCGGACTGATGAACGGCGACCGGTACGCCACGATTGCCCAGAAAATCAATGTCGCACTGGATAAAGAGAACGGCTTATATAAGAACGCCATGCGGATTGCCCGCACGGAAGCACACCGCGTCCGAGAAGCAGGAAACAAGGATGCTGCTGAATCTGTAGATAAGGAACTACAGAAAGGCACAACGGGAATGCGCATGTGCAAGACGTGGCATACCATGAAGGACGAGCGTGTGCGCCCACAACGCCGCCGGAGGGGGAAAAAGGGCTGGTCTACCAAGATGGGCAATGGCGCAAACCACATGAAGCTGGAAGGGCAGACGGTGCTCGCTGATGAACCGTTCGACCTTCTCGATGGCAACAAAGCCGATGCGCCGGGTCAGAGCGGCATTGCTGGGCATGACATCAACTGCCGGTGCTATGTGTCCTATGAGATGATGAACGATGCGGAGTTTTTCGCAAAGACGGGAAAACATTTTCCAGGGTCGCCTGCCGTATTGGAAGAGCAGACGCTCAAAAAAGAAATGACGCTGATTGGCGAACAAGGTAAGCTGAAAGCGGACTACAATGCTGTTGAAAATGAAATGCAGCAGCTTGATTCAAAACAGTTTGCGAACATCTGGAAGAATCCGGTCTCTGCGAAGGATTATGAAGCACTGAAAGAGCGCCTCCCTGCAAAGAAAGCATATTTTCAAGCAAACAGCAAGACGGACATGCTGGCACTTTGCGATGAATTTGAGAAAACGGGAAAAAAATACGCACTCGCAAAGGACAAGCTCACAACGATTGAGAAGTCATTGGATAGTGTTTCGGATAATCTCAAAGCCACAAGACTTGAGTTGATGAAGGTTCGCGGCATTGACCCGAAGAAAATGCAGGAAGACATTGACGACCTGACGAAAAAAATAACGAATCTCAAATCGCCAGTCATGAAAAAGGTCTCAATGGGCACAAAAGTCAAAAACTATGACCAGAAGCAGCTCAAAGATGCGTTGAAGGTCATCCTTCCTAATTCAGATGATGATGAACTTGACGCCATTCTGAAAAAGTACGCTGATTCCACAATCAAGGGTCTTGTTGATGGTAGCACATACTTCTCATCTACCAAAACCGCGTTCAAGAAGAAGCTCGAAAGTCTTGCTGCAGTCCCCTCTGGTGATCCTTCGGAGATTAAGAGGCTGGAGAAACTCCTGAACGACAAAGCTGATGAACTTGCTAAAATCAAGAAGCGATACGGACTTGAACTGGATGATAAATTCTCCAAGGAACGAAAGGACAAGGCATACTGGTTCACTGGTGCCGACGCAAAGCCTCGTGCGGATAAGGTGCTGCGCCCTGATACCGGTGCTGTATGGCAAGCTGCACGGGCGGAAGAACGCAAGGCTGCATTCGAGTATACAGCTGGGAGCGGTTCTTTTAACCGCCCTCTGCGCGGCTATGATGGCTCTTGGCACAACTTCAAAGGGGCGGGCAACGTTGACCTTAACAATGAGGGAAACGGCGAAGGCATTAAGCAATTGACAAACCTCATCAACAAGAGCAAGTACGATTTCGACATCTGGCTTCAGCGTGGTATTGAAAGTGATTCTGGTGCAGCCGCATTCCTTGGTATCCCGGAAAAAATGTTAGATTACTCCGAAGATGAACTGAAACTGAAACTTCTTAACAAAGGTATAACGGATGATGCGTTTGTTTCTACGGCAGCGGCAAAGGGCAGCGGGTTCTCCGGTCGCTTGATTCTTAACATCTATGCGCCAAAGGGTACAAAGATGATCTATGCTGAACCGTTTTCAAAATACGGGAGCGGAGCAGAACTAAACTGGGATGGTAAGACAGGGCAGAGCAGTTTCGGTAGTGAGTTCGAGGTTATACTGCAAAGAGGCACGAAATTTAGAATCACTAAGGTTAAAAAGTCCGGAAGCCGGATTTATGTTGATGTTGACATTGTTGGTCAGTAACGGAGTTGCAATTATCGCGGAAACGTGGTAGAATATATTATCCATTTATGGGAGGGGCATTGTCATGGACAGAGACGAAGTCTTCCGCACACGGGAACCTGATAGTGACATCCAGTGTAGAAATTGCAAATTTCGGCTCAACACCATTGAGGTGAGAGGCGAGAAGGTTGAAAGGTATAAGTTTTGCACATGCCATGCTTTCGAGAATAAACCGGATGAAGTTCTCTGGGAAGGTGGCAAGTGTGAGCTTTACCAGCCTGAATAACATACATTAGCGCTTTGCAGAGATGCGGAGCGCTTTTCTGTTGGAAATAAAGGGCTGAATTCATTCAGTCCTTTTTGTATGTTTCCTTTTCGACCGTCTATGGAGGTAGACAGTATGGCGAATCCCAACTTCTCCCCTACTTACTCGACGAACGAAATCTGGCGAGATACGAGCAGAAACCGTTGCTTGACTGATGACCTTGATGCCATCGAAAGTGACATTGAAACACTGGAAACGGGCAAAGCTGACGCTGACCATACTCACACGGGTTACGCGGCGGCGAATCACAGTCACAGTTACAACGACCTGACGAATAAACCAACGATTCCCACCATCCCTTCGTCGCTTCCGGCGAACGGTGGTAACGCCGACACAGTAGATGGAAAACATGCTGCGGAGTTCGCAGCGGCGGGACATTCGCATACTGACTATGCTCCCAAGAGCCACACGCACGCTGGTTTCGCTGCCGCGAACCATACGCACAGCGGCTATGCAGCCACAAACCACACGCATACGGGGTATGCCGCTTCTGGTCACACGCACAGCTACAATGACCTGACCAATAAGCCCACCATTCCGAGTATTCCTGCTTCCCTCCCTGCAAACGGTGGCAATGCAGACACGTTGGATGGGAAACATGCTTCTGCATTTGCATCGGCAGCACATGTTCACGGCACTACGCCTGTGACAGAGGCGAACACCAATCTGAACGATTACGCGGTTGCAGGGGTCTATTCATTCTCCGTTGCGAATCAGCCCGTCAACAGACCTTCCGGGACTTCCAACGGCTGGCTGGTTGTCGTTCCGTGGACGAGCAACCCGACGACGCAGACGGTCAAGCAGTTCTGGCTCAGGCACGGCGGCATCAACTCAACCGACCACGAGGTATACACCCGCACAAAGATCGGCGATTACGGCTGGAGTTCTTGGGCGAAGGTCATCACATCGAAAGATATGACGATTACCAAAGACAATGGCGATGTGTATGTGTCGTGGACGGGTCAGGATGTCGTCGCAAAGCTGACCGCGCTTGCTCCAGGCATGTATACTGCCTATTCACGAGGTGGCACATCGGCAGGAACGACCAATGCGCCGAACGGCACGGAGGGCTTCCGTTACATCATCCACAAGACTGGTGAAAACACCACGAATTATGGATGGGTGCTTGCGTTCGGCACGTCTGGTTCCGTTTATGCAGGGTATCACGACGCTGGAACATGGCGCGGATGGCGAGCACTCTACAAAGGACTGCCCGACCTTCTGTGGAGCGGTGTTTACTATATGAGTGCCAGCCAAACTGTCACGCCAACTAAGAAGCTGTCGGAGTGCAGAACAGGCTGGATGCTGCTGTGGAGCGACTACGATGCCAGCACCGGCACGGCGAATGATGGTGATTTCGTAACAACCATCATCCCGAAATGGAATCCTTCTGGCGGAACGTGGGCTGGCAAGTCGTTCTATTGCGATGTTCCGAGGTACATCGGTGCGAATCAGTCTGACGTGGCGACGGAAAGCCGGATTATCAAGATGATTTATGTCCATGACAACAAGATTGTCGGTCATGCAGCAAACAACCAAGGTGTCCGCTCAGACGTTGTTCTGCGGGCAGTGTATGAAGTCTGACCATCTCCCGACTTCCAAAAGGAAGGAAACAGAATGCTGGATGTTATCGTCCGAATCATCAGAAAGGGGATGAATGCTGAGATGGCTGTTGTAAGGCTGCCGGACATCACCGAAGAAGACGAAGGCAAGATTCTGATGGTGAAGAACGGATTGCCTGCATGGGGCAAAATGCCCATTCAGTACATCGAAAGCAAAAGCAACACGCCGGACGAGATAGTCGTACTGCGCGATCTGGAAGGCGGCAGTTACGTTCTGAATGGAACTTTCACGCCTTATGCAGGTTCAGGACGCTATCTGAAATTTACCAGCGACATCATTGTGAACGTGGTCAAGGGGACGCTCGGCGGAGTGCCTACTTCACACTTGCAGGTATTCTATCCGCTGAACAACGTTGTCCAGTTCCTCAACATTACCGACGAAAGCTACAGCCGTACCGATGTAAAGCTGAATGAATTGTTGGAGCGTGTAGCGGCTCTGGAAGCTGCAAGCACCACCTAATCGCGTTTCTTGCGCCCATCAAGGGCGAAGGAAAATACATCATCGGAGGTTGTAGCATGAAACGAATTCGGTACCCGTGCAGGAGGAAGTAGCAATGGGCGAAAACGTTGAAGTCATTGACAACTTGGACAGCCACGATTTTTCTGCTGCCCTTTCCGCGAATCAAGGTCGCGTGTTGCGCGAGATGATTGAGGACACGACGACCGACACCGACATCGACGCAATTTTTGCATAAAGGAGAATGAATCATGAGCAAGCTCGTTAATCTGACCGGTCTTACCCGCTTCTGGACAAAGGCGAAGGACTACATCGACACAGCGCTGAATGGCAAGGTAGACAAGGTCTCCGGCAAGGGGCTTTCCACCAATGACCTGACCGCGACGCTGAAAGGCAACTACGACGCAGCATATACCCACAGCAATAACAACGCTGTCCATGTGACCGCCGCCCAGAAGACCGCGTGGGACGCAAAAGCAGACGGTAACCATAACCACAATGGGACATATGCGCTCGCTTCCCATTCTCACGCCTATTCCGACTTGACTGGCAGACCCACAATCCCCACGAAGGTCTCTCAGCTGACGGATGCTGCCGACTACGTCAAGAAGACGGACATTACTGGTGTTTACAAGTACAAGGGTTCTGTCGCCAACGTTGGCGCGCTACCCACCACAAACGTTGCGGAGGGCGACGTGTATAATGTCGAAGCGGACGGCGGCAACTACGCATGGACTGGGGAGGCGTGGGATGCGCTGGGCGGCACTGTTGCCATCGAGACGGCGACGAATGCAGAAATTGATGCCATCTTCGCCTGATCGGAGGGATGAAGCATGACCTTCATTACCATTGAAGGACTGCGCCGGTTCTGGCAGAACGTCAGTCAACGTGCGAACGCCATTTATACGGCGGCGTCGTCGGATGGCGTGTCTTATACCGTGACAATTCCGGGCATTACGGAACTGAAACATGGCATGAGAATCACCATCAGCCCCGCTCGGAACTCAGCATCAGCAAGTCCTACTCTGAACGTGAATCGGTTGGGCGCGCACGGCATTCGGCTTCCGCTTACGTTCAACAATGTGGCTTCTGCGACACCGAGCCTTGCGACCTTCTATTCCGCAGGCAAACCGCTGCTCCTGATGTATGATGCAACTTATGCAGGCGGCGTTTGGAAGGCGATGGAGAAGCCCCGTGTATCTGCACAGGACTTATACGGTGTAACCCCTATCGAGAGCGGCGGCACTGGTGCTGACAATGCGGCAGATGCGCTGACGAATCTCGGAGCGGCAAGCAAAGAATCGCTGGACGAGCTTGTAGCGCGTGTTGCGGCGCTCGAATCCAAGTAATACCCAAGGCATCATTTTCGTGAGGTCGCGAAAATGGTGCCTTTTCTATGCGGCTGTGGCGCAACGGTAGCGCAACGGACTTATAATCCGTGTGTCGTGGGTTCGACTCCTACCAGCCGTACCACCACGGGCGAAAGCCCGTGGCTTCATTGGGTGCCCTCCTTTCCTATAAGCCGTAGCCCGTAAAAGCGGCTCTGCTTGGCTTGCTGACGCACGTCAGGCAGCCCCAGCGCAATTCTGGTTGGGCATCAAACTTTGGTGGACGCAGCGACGCGAACTCGGAATGTGGGCGCGTACCTGTGGACTCATATATATCATGTGGGCTGTATGTTTCCGACATCAATGACGGGAACATGTGGAACTCAAACGAGGAGGAAAACAACATGGCAGAAGCAGCAACGACCATCACTTCCCCAGCGACTGGAACTCCCGCAGCGGAGCAGCATACCAACACGGCAGCAAGCACGCCTGCGGCAGAACAACAGCAGCCAGTCGAAAACAAGGGCAGCAACATCGAGGAGGTGATTCAGAAGGCAGTTGACCGTGCGACCAATAAGCTCGGCAACGAAAACAAGAAGCTGCGCGGCGAAATCGAAACGCTCAAAAAGGCAAACATGGACGCGGACGAATTGAAGAATTTTGAGCTTTCAGAAAAGGAAAAGGAAATCGCCGAACGCGAGAAGGCACTTCTCGAAAAGGAAAACCGCCTGATTGCTATCAAGGAAATCAAGGCAGCCGGTCTGGATGACGGCAGTGACACATCTCTTGCGATTGTTGATTTCGTTATAGCCGAGGACGAGACAGCAATCAAAGAGCGAGTCAAGTCGTTTGATGCCCTTGTGAAACGCATTGTGAAGTCGCAGGTTGATGCTGTTTTCAAAACCAATGGGAGAACTCCCGGCGTTGGTACTGATACCGCAGCGGATGCTGGCGGCAAGAATGAAAACATTGCTGTTCGCATGGGCAAGAATGCGGCGGCAACCAACCAGAAGTCTCGGTCTATTCTCGACGCTTATCTTGGAGGTAAATAACATGAAATATACCACGAACGCAGTAACTCGCTCCAACGAGATTCTGCACAATGACCACTATGTCGCCATTCCCTACAATTGCTCTGCGATTGATGCGAACAGCGATGGCGTTATCCCTGCGGGTACGATTATTCCGAAGAATGATGCGACCGCTATCGGTGTTCTGCTGAATGATGTCGTGAAGGCTGAAAACCCCAACGGCACCGTCGTGATTCACGGCTTCATCAAGAAGTCCAAGTTACCCGCTCCCCCGGCGGGCACCGTGTCCATCCCCATGATTAAGTTCATGGACTAATCCTGAAACAAGGAGGAAAACAACATGAAATTGACTGACGTTTTTACCGCAGAAGCGATTGCTGCCAACTGGACGGAGGCTGCGAGCAACAAAGAGGCATATCTTGGGAGCGGCTTCTTTCCGGCGCAGAAGAAAGCCGGTCTTGACCTGAAATGGCTCAAAGGTCATAAGGGTCTGCCCGTTTCCCTGATGCCTTCCAACTTTGATGCGAAGTCTACCTTCCGTGACCGCGTTGGTATCTCCATTTCGGAAACCCAGATGCCCTTCTTCCGTGAGAGCATGTTGGTGAAGGAAGCGGATGAGCAGGAAATCATGCGCGTCAAGGATACGAACGACCCCTACGCTGCCTCTGTGCTGGAAAACATCTTCGATGACACCCGCACGCTGGTTGACGGCGCGAACGTAGTACCTGAGCGGATGATTATGCAGCTGCTTTCTCCTGTTGACGGCAGCATGGGAATTGAAGTCGCCGCAAACGGTGTCAACTATTCCTACAACTACGACCCGGACGGTTCGTGGAAGCAGAGCCACTTCATGAAAATCGAGACCGAAACGGACATGTGGAACGCAGCCGATACCTGCGACCCTCTGGACGACATCGAAGCGGCGCTGGATGCACAGCAGGCTGCTTCTGGCAACCGCCCCGAAGTCCTGCTGATGAGCAAGGCGACCTTTAAGTTGATGAAAAACAGCAAGAAGGTACAGAGCGGCGTGCTGGCACAGAACGTGACTGCCAACGTTTTCTACACCGACAAGCTGGTGCAGAACTTCGTGGAGGAAGCGCTGAACGTCCGAATTGTCATCTACACCAAGATGTTCAAGAAGGAAGACGGAACTGCGCAGACGTTCTATCCCGACAACATCGTCATGATGTTGCCTAACGGCGCAATCGGCAAGACGTGGTACGGTACTACGCCGGAGGAACGCACGCTGGCTGGTTCTGGGCAGGCAAACGTCGCCATCGTCAACACCGGCGTATCTGTGAGCGTGACGATTACCAGCGATCCGGTCAACACCAAGACCACCGTCTCTGAAATCGTGCTGCCGTCTTTCGAGCGCATGGACGAATGCTATGCGCTTCAGGTGGTCAGCGAATAAGCAGAGAACACAACAACATGAAAGGAGGGCGCTGAAATGCTCGTTTTTAACTATGCTGTGAAGTATTGCGGCAAGTATTACCCGGCAAATACTCCCATCGCGGATACAGCCCAGAAGCCCGCCGAGACCGTGCGGGATGCCTTTGCTGAAAAGGGCAAGGAAGAACCCAGCCCGAAGACCGAGACCGCCCAGAAGCCCGCGAGAGCCCGCAAGAAGGGTGATGCGTGATGAATGCTGACATCCTGCAAGCTGCTGGCATCACCGTTCAGGAAGGCGACGCGCTTGCGCTGCTTCAAGCGGAAGCAGCCTTGGATTGGATGCTGGAGCATACAACGCTGGAATTCAGCAAGGATGACGCGGAAAGCATCAAGGCGCTCCCAGCATGTGCGCGTCTGTTCGTTGTCAAATTCTCCGAAGCATTGAGCCTGCGGGAGGGTGTGGCAAGTCAGAGTATCGAAGGATTGAGCATGTCATTCAATTCGACAGACAAGGCGACGGTACTATGGCAGCTTGCCCATAGCTTGCTCGGAGGATACTTGAAATCGCAGGTGCGTGTTTTCCCTGCCAAGAGGCGGTGGTGACGCATGGGAATGAAGGTAAACTACAAAACCAAGGGGAATGACTTTCCGAACATGATTAAGCGGCTGAAAGCTATTGACGGCACAGGCGTTGATGTTGGCGTTCTGAATGGTGAGCATAAATGGCTTGCATCCATACACGAGTATGGATGCGATATAGCCGTCACTGACAAGATGCGGGTGTTCTTGCATAGTCAGGGCTTGCACCTCAAAGCCACCACGACGCACATCCACATTCCGGAACGTTCCTTCCTACGCACCGGCTATGACAAGAATGCGGAAAAGGTAAAACAGAAGATAAACCAGATGCTTGCTGACGTGGCGAGCGGCAAAATGTCTGAGAGCACCCTCTATGAGGCTGCCGGGGTGGAGCTTGCGGGTGCCATTAAGAACTATGCTGTTGAGCTGAGTGCACCACCTGACCATCCGTTCACAACGGACAGGAAAGGCAGCAGCAATCCACTCGTTGATAACGGCGACATGATCGGCGGCATCACATGGAGGAAAGCCAAGTGAGCAGACAATACTTTGATTTTTCCAGCCTGATTCTGGATTACTCGAACGCATTTACAGTCGTCACCTACACGGACGGCGGCTATAATGCTGCTGGTGACTGGGAAGATGGGAAGGAAACACGCACCGAGTATACGGGCGCGATTATCGCCTTCAAGGAAAGCAAAGTGTTTCGCTCTGAGGGGAAAATCACTGCGCAGGATAAGCGCTTGTTCATGCAGCAGGCGCTTCCTGCAGCGCTCATGGGTGCGGAAGTGGTTTACAAGGGGCAGAAGTACATGATTGAATCCGAGCTTGAAAATGCCGAATTCACGGGCGTGTACAGCTACTTTCTGCGATATGTCAGTGTCTTCGGGGAGGAAAACGCTAATGCTTGACCTGAACAAAATGCGGACAACTGTCGCGCAGGGGCTGAAAGAATACCTCGGCGTACCGGTGATTCGTGGAAATCAGACTGCCAAAGCACCCGTCTATCCATATGTCACCTATAACCTGACGACACCCGAATCAGCAAACAACGGTACATACCAGCAGCATGAGGACGGAGTTGACCGTCTTATGGTACGCAGTATTTGGAGCTTGTCTTTCCTATCCAAGGACTTTGACGAGAGCATACTGTTTGCCACCAAAGCGCGGGAGTGGTTGCTACATACTGGGCGCGTATGGCTTTCTGACAACGGAATCACCGTGCAGAGCGCAACCGACATCACAAACAGGGACAATATTCTGACGGTTGAGTACGAAAGAAAAAATGGATTTGATGTTGTCTTCTATGTTTATGATGAATCGGAAAACCCGTTGAAAACGACGGGCATCATCGAGAGCGTTGACATCGCTCATAAACTGGATACCTAAACAAGGAGGAATAAATCATGGCTTACGACGTGAAGGTAAACATTGACCTCGCCAAGCCCGTTGGTCAGCTCGGTTTCGGCGTTCCGCTGATCCTTGTTGAGAATGCGGAGAAAGAGGTAGCGTATACCGAAGTCTCCAACACCGAAGAGATTGTGTCGGCTGGCATCAGCAACACGAGCGTTGCTTATAAGGCTGCGCAGCTCTTGTTCTCCCAGACGAACTCGCCCAAGACGATTGCTGTCTGCGCAGCGACTGCTGCGGCGACTGCTGCTCTTGCAAATACCATGCTGACCGACAAGGGCTGGCGGCAGCTCATTGTTGTGACGGACGGCGAATCTCCCAGCACTCCTGCCGCAATCAGCACGCTGGTTGAGGCACTGGATGGCAAGATGTACTTTGCCAATCTGCCCGTGGACGATAAAACCAGTATCACCGTTTCTGGTCTGCGCCGGACTGTGCTGTTCTATTGCACGCCCACGGACGATTACCCCGTCCCTGTCGCAGCACTTGTCGGCAATACCGCTGGTCTTTCTGCTGGCAGCTTCACCTACAAGAACATGGTTCTCTCCGGAATCAAGCCGCAGGACTTGACGGATTCCGAGATTGAAGCCATTCACAAGAAGGGCGGCATCACCTTCGTAACGAAAGCCGGTGACAATGTTACCAGCGAAGGAAAGGTTGCTGGCGGTGAATATATCGACATCATCGACAGTGAAGACTATATCATCCAGCAGCTTGCCTACAAAACCCAGAAGGTGTTGAACAACACGAAGAAGGTGCCCTATGACAACAACGGCATCGCCTTGCTGGAAAGCGTGGCAGCGGACGTGTTGCAGGACGCATATAATCAGGGCATGATTGTCACCAACACGGACGGCACTCCCGGCTACACGGTTTCCTACGCCATGCGCGAAGACACCAAGGCAACCGACCGTGCCAACCGCAAGTACCTCGGCGGCAGCTTCTCTTTTGCGCTGACCGGCGCAATTCATGAGGTCGAAATCACCGGCGAGATCACTGTTTAAGGAGGCAAACGAATATGGCTATCAATGTTACTGTCTATGACGCAAAGGATACGTCCGTCATTGTCAATAACACCTATATTACCGGTCTTGGTGAAGACATGATCTCCATCGAAAAGGACGAGGATTTTTTCTCCACGTCTGTCGGTGCGCAGGGCGATGTGGTGAAATCTCAGACCAACAATACCCTTGGTACCGTTACGGTCTATGTGCAGCCCACCAGCCCGCAGAAGCATTTCTTGATGGGGCTGGCAAAGTTGTCCGACCCCTTCCCGCTGTGGTGTGTCAACAAGAAACTGGGGGAACGCTCTGGCGGCACGATGGCTTCCCTCAAGTCCTTCCCGGAACTCTCTCGCGGCGCGGAAGCTGAAGACATGGAGTTCGTCTTTCAGGTGTTCGACCTGACGGTTGAGTAATCTATTCAGCCGGGGAGCAAAAACGCTCTCCGGCTTTCAATAAAACGACTTAAAAACATGAGGAGGAATATCAAAATGGCTGACAGCAAGTTTTATCAGGTGAAGAAGACGATTGGCGGCAAGGAGTACATTGCGCAGTTTGGCGGCATCTCTGTCGCACTGAAAGCGGTGGATGCTTCCTACATCGAGGGTACGTCTACCACAAGCGTGGAGAAGCTGGCGGAGTACCTTTTCCAGCACGTCATTGTCGAGCCGAAGGGTCTGACCCCTGATGACTTCGATACTCTGGACGAGTTCAATGAGGTCGTTTCTTTCGGTCGCGGTGTGATGCAGGGCAGTTTTCGAGCCGAAGCTGACGCAGACGCAGCTAAAGCAGCGGGCAAAAAGTAACTGGAACTTATGGCGGCTGGTTCTGTCTGATCGCGGCTTTGACTTTCAGACGGTGTTTGGTAAGCCCTTCATGTCGCCTAATGATGTGATGGAGGCAAACTACGCGCTGGACATGCAGATTGAGGCGGAAAAACGCGCAGCGAAGAAGAAGCGGTGAGCATGGCTTGCCGCTTCTTCTTACTGCCCTAAGGGGGGATGATTATGGGAGTTGTGCGCGAAGACGTTGTGAGAATGGGGTTCGACATCGACTTTGCCGAACTCACCAGATTAACAGGCGCACTGGATGAAATCAAGACCATTTTGACCGGTGGAATTGGCGGTGATGCTTTCGATGAAATGGCAGACGAGAGCAGGCAGGCAGCGAGAGGCATCAACGAAATCAGAGACAGCGTAAATAGGATTAACCCAGACGGAATTGATGATACTGTCGACAGTTTGAGAGATACCGACCGCGAAGGTGAAGATGCCCATAAGCAGCTCAAAAAGATAGCCGAGCAAAAATTCAACAAAACTGTTTCCGGTCTGAAATCCATCGGAAAGACACTGGGCAAGGTTGGCGTTGAGGCTGGTAAACTTCTTGCAAAAGGCATAGCTGCAGGCGCGGCAGGCGCTGGTGCTCTGGTCGCAAAATCCATTACGAATTATGCAGACTATGAGCAGCTTGTCGGCGGCGTTGATACGCTGTTCAAGGATAGCTCCGGCACGGTGCAGATGTACGCTGATGATGCTTTCAAAACAGCTGGCATGTCTGCAAATGACTACATGGAAACAGTCACGTCTTTCTCTGCTTCCCTGATTCAATCGCTTGGCGGGAATACGGGAGCGGCGGCTGAATTGGCGAATACGGCAATCATTGATATGTCAGACAACGCCAACAAGATGGGCACAGATATATCCAGCATTCAGGACGCTTATCAGGGGTTTGCAAAGCAAAACTACACTATGCTCGATAACCTTAACGCAATGGGGGCGCTCGCCGCATAAATGAAGGGCGATGCGCGAATCTTCTCTGATTGACTTGGAACTCCCGGCGGGGACAACAGGGCGCAAGGGTAATGCCAGCGTGAACGACTAAGTGAGAAGACACCCGCGAGGGTGAAGCGATAGTCTGAACTGCACCGATAACGCAATCAATGGATGAAAGTGCAGATAACACAGTGCAAATTGGGCTATGGTGGCACGCAGGAAGAAATGAAGCGGTTGCTGAAAGATGCAGAAGCTATTTCTGGCGTGAAATACGACATTTCTTCCTACGCGGATATTGTCAGTGCAATCCATGTGATTCAGGAAGAGATGGACATCGCAGGCACTACTGCGAAGGAAGCCAGCGAAACCATCAGCGGTTCATGGTCTTCCTTGAAAGCTGCATGGAGCAACACCTTGACCAGCTTGATTCTGGGCGGTGACGATTTTGACCGTTGCCTTGAAAACCTGATTGAATCCGCAAAAACATTCGGCAAGAATATCATGCCTGCGTTGCTGAAAGCCCTTGAAGGCGTTGGCAAGTTGATTGAGGCTTTTGCTCCAATCATTGAGAAAGAACTGCCGACAATCGTCGAAACGCTTCTTCCTCCGCTGATTAAGGCGGCTACGGCTCTTGTGAAGGGGCTTATTGTTGCGCTTCCCGGCATCATCAGCACACTCGTCGGAGAATTGCCTTACATCTTGCAGCAGGTCTGGGAAGGCATTTCCGAGGCGTTCGGTGACATTCCCGGCATTGACAAGGTTGGAAAATTCTTTACCAAGCTCAAAGACCTCATCACAGAGAATACAGCCCTTATCAAAAAAATCATTCCCGCCGCCCTTGGTCTCGTGCTTGCAATTAAGCTGTTTAACAAAATCAAAGGAATCAGCAGTCTGTTCGGCGGAGGTGGCGGTGCTGGCGGTTCTGGCGGCGGATTCTTTTCTGGTCTGGCGAAGATGAACCCGAAGACTGCGCTGAAAGGCATCCTGAATCTTGCCATCATCCTTGGCGGTTTGAGCCTTCTTGCCGCTGCGCTGATGGCTGCCGCGCCTTACATGGCACAGTTATCAGACTTGCAATCCATCGCGAAAGTTCTGCTCGTCATCGGTGCCGTTGGTCTGATCGGAACTGCAATGGCAGAGCTGGCTGGTAAAGTTGGCAGTATCCCTGTTGCAACGGTACTGAAAGGCGTTGCAAATATCGCAATTGCCCTCGTCGGGTTTGGTGCATTGGCGGCTGTCCTCATGTGGCTTGCCCCGTACATGGCGCAGCTTTCCGATATTGGAACAACGGCGAAGATTCTTCTCATTATTGGCATGACAGCCCTTGTTGGTGCTGGTCTTGCTGGTCTCGCAGGTCTGATTGGCGCAATCCCTATTACGGCGGTACTGACAGGGCTTGCCAATATTGCACTTGCACTGGGAGGCTTTGCAGGCATTGCCACGGCATTCGGTGCGCTGTCGAAAGTAGAAGGTTTCACCGAACTGATGAGCAGCGGTGGTCAAGTGATGGCTGACATCTGCCGAATCGTTGGTGAAATGGCTGGCTCGCTGATTGGCGGCATTGGTGAAGGAATCACTGCTTCGCTTCCAGCCATTGGCGAAAACTTGTCTTCCTTTGCAACTTCGATTCAGCCCATGTTTGAAACGTTCAGCGGCGTGGATACAGCAAGCCTGTCCGATTTTGCAACGTCATTCGCAACATTTATTGCCGTAATTGCAGGGGAAAAAATCGTTGGTCTTATAACAGGTGGAATTGACTATGCGGGTCTTGGCACAAAGCTAAGCAGCATGGCGACGGGGTTGAGTGGATTCTTCACCACTATCATGACCCTCCCGGACGGCTGCTTTGAAAAGGCAACAGCACTCTTTAACTGCTTGGCTGGTATCAGTGCTATGCCGAAGGAAGGCGGCATTGTTGGCTGGTTCGAGGGTGAAGTTGACTATGCGAAGATGGCAACCGGTCTGAACCAACTGGCAGGAACTGCTGGAGCATTTGCTACATTCCAAAGCATCCCCGAAGAAGCCTTTACCGCTGCAACCAATCTATTTAATTGTCTGAATGGCATCGGTCTGCTTCCTAATAGCGGCGGCGTTGTGCAATGGTTCACGGGCGAGGTGGACTATACAGGAATTGCAACCGGTCTGAATGCGCTGGCTGGAACAACCGCATTCTTTGCGGCAGTGCAGGCGATTCCAGCAGAGGCATTCACGGCGGCTACGAACCTGTTCAACTGCCTGTCTGGAATCGGAGCTCTTCCGAATTCTGGCGGCATCATGCAGTGGTTCACCGGTGAAGTGGACTATCAGAGCATTGCAGACGGTGTTGCGATCCTTGGCGGTGCCAGTATGATGGCAGCACTTACCGCAATCACAGGTATTCCAGCGGAGGCATATACCAGTCTTTCAGCGCTGTTTGACGCGCTGGCAGGAATCAAGCAAATGCCCGAACAAGGCGGCATCTTCGGCTGGTTCACAGGCGACAGTACAACCGGGCTCACTAATGTTGCGGGGCAACTCCCAGGCGTTGCGACAAGCATTGCGTCCTTCTTCACTAATCTTGGTGGAATCACTGACTTCACGCCAATCAAGTCGCTGTTCGACACATTGAGCAACATCAAGATTGATTCCGATGCTGCAAGCAAAGGCTTCCTTGGTCTCGGTTCAAGCCAACTTGAATCAATGGGCGCAGGGCTGTCGAGCTTTGCCACGAATGCGGAAACGTTCTTCACGAAGATTAATAATCTAAAACTGTATAAGCTGAAAGGTTTCTTTTCGGAACTGAGTACAGTTGGTGAATTGCCAACTGCACTCTCAACGCTTGACAGCACGGTCGGAACGAATTTGAGCAATCTTGTCACGACTGCCGAAACAAGGCTGACGGAGTTGAAAGGGAAATTTTCTGATAAACTGGGCGAAATCGTAACACTGCTTGAGCTCACGGCAACCGCCATGTACAGCTCAGGCGAGGCAATCATGGATGGCGTGAACAATGGCATGGAATCCAAGCGCAGCACACTGGTTGCAACGGCTCAGTCTATCGCTCAGGCGATTCAGGATGCATTCGATGTTAAGATGGACATCAGTTCGCCTTCCAAGGAAACGTACAAGTCTGGCGTATTTGTCGGTGAAGGCTACAACCTCGGTATGAAAAGCAAGATTCCCGACCTAAAGGCAACTGCTGCGGATTTGGGGTCTGCGTCTATCCCGTACAGCAGCCGTTACAGCCCAGAATCCGAAGGAAGCACTGTTACAAACAACAGCACGACAAGCAGCGAGTACACGACCATTGCTCCGGCTTTCAACCTGACTATCAGCGGAACACAGGATGACAGAGCGACGGCGCGGAGGGTCAAGCAGTGGGTGAACGAGTCCATGCAGGAATTCTTCGCAAGCCTTGACCGAAAAAATACTGTTATGCGGGAGGTGTAAGCGTGGCAATTCTGAATGGCTTGTATATTCATGTCACTGAGGAAAGCGCGGAGCGGGAGGTCGATGCGACCTCCCACCCCGTTGAGCAAGGTGTTCCGACAACGGACACGGTGAAAGCCAAAGCACTCTCTATTTCGCTTTCCGGCAAAATTGTTGACTACGGCAACATGAAGGCGGCGCAAGTCCTTTCCCAAATAAAAGCATGGCAGGAAGCCGGTTCTCTCGTCTTATACAAGGGGCGAAACACGGCTTCCTCCATGCAAATCAAGTCTTTTCAAACATCCCATCCGAACACCAATCACGGCGGCGCAGACTTTTCCATGACGCTGACGCAGGTGCGCATTGCCAAAAGTGCATATACGCCGAAAAAGGCAAGCGACAAGGAAAAAGAAGAAGCAGCCAAGAAAAATGTCGAAATCAAGGTTGGGTCAATTGTGCTTTTCAAAGGCGGAAGCGTGTATGTTGCCTCAGATGCAAAGAAAGCGGCTGCTACACGCGGACGATCTACTTGCAAGGTGACGAAAATCGGCACAGCATCTTGGTCGGTTCACAAGTACCATCTGATTTCAACCGATGGCGGCATGGTGTATGGCTGGGTGGACAGAAGCAACATTGATGGATGCGTTTCCACAGGTACAAGCGGCACAACCAACGCTGGAACACAGCAGATAAAAAGCAACAAAACAAGTGCTACGACTGGCAATGCTACTGGAAAAATGTACCCAGTCTATCACAAAGTCAAAAGCGGCGACACAGTCTACAAACTTGTAGTGCAGTACAGTTATTTGGGCAAGTCTGTTGGCTGGGTTATCAGCAACAGCCCGAACGCTTTTTCAAAGCCGGGAAATGCGACAACGTTGAAAGTCGGTGCTTATCTTCTGATGGGATACAAGCAGTAAAGGGGGAATGTAAATGACTTCGCCGGATGTATTGGAAATCAACAAGGACTTGCTGCCGTACACGTGCAACATCCAGCTTGCTGGCGAGATATTTACATTGCACTTCAACTACAACGCGACGGCAGAACTTTTCACGATTGACCTTTACCGGGACAATGAGCTAATTTGTGCAGGAGAGCCAATTGTGTACGGCAAGCCGTTATGGAGCGATGTATATAGGGCTGGTATTTTTCCCGCAGTGGAGATTATCCCGAAAAACCAAAGCGGTGGAAGCAATGCTGTGACCTTCGATAATTTGGGGCAGACGGTTCTGATGATTGTTGACAACGGAGAGGGGGAAGCATCTGGTGAATGACGCATACTCCAAGGCTGTTATGCAAAGTCATGACAGCAAGCTAACTTCAGCTCTGGTTAAGGCGTTTGAGACATGGAAGGAACCCTATGACATTCGACCAGACGGTGTGTTTGGGAGCATTGCTATCGTCCGAACCGGTCAAGTCACAATCAACTCGGAAACGCTTGACTTGGAGTTTACAGTTCCATTCGATGATGACCTTGAACCGAATGAAGCAGAAATCATCGTCTATAACCTGTCCGACAATACGATTAAGCAACTCAAAAAAGGCGCGGAAATCTCTATCGAAGCAGGCTACAAAGGCGACACAGGGATTCTCTTCAAAGGGTACATCTCAAAAGTAAAAACAAAGCATGATGCTGTGGACAAAGCGACGACCATCTACGCGATGGACGACATCAAAGACCACAGCATCGAAAGCATGTCCTTTGCAGCGAACTCCCAAGCAAGCTATATTCTGAAAACACTGATTGAGAAAACTGGGATTCCGGTCGCGGTATTTAGTCCTCGAAGGGATTACACCTATAAAGATTCGCAGACGGTTGACGGCGACTTGATGGAAAACATCAAAAAATACGCAGAAGTCTGCGGCATATCCGTTTATGTCAGCAAGGGGAAAATCTATGCTCGGTACATCAAGGAGGGGGATAACCTGAATTTTGATGTATCTGTCGAGACCGGCATGATTGGATCGCCAAGCGACTACGAGGAAGAAATCACCGCCGAGGACTATACGGATACAATTGACGGACATGAGGTTGAAATGCTGCTTCAGCATCGCCTTTATGCAGGTGCGATTGTCAAGCTGACAAGCAAGAATGCAACCGGAACATTTCGGGTGTGTAGCGGCGAACATCGCTTTTCGCCAGATGAAGCTGTTACCGTTGCAAAAATGTACTGATAGGGGGTGATAGCGTGGGCAGCATGAACTTTGTCAATTCAGCGATTGAGAAGAAGCTGATGGACTTGCACTGCGGATATATCGGTAAAGTAATCTGGACGGATGGAGTGACAGCCAAGGTGCAACCGCTTGGTCTTATGAAAGAAAACGATGGGGTCGCAAAGACACAAGCCGTCGTTTCCGATGTGCCGGTTGCGTGCCGATACAAAATCAAGGAACAAACTATCACATACCTTGTTAGCGCGGATGGGGAAAGAAACAGTCAGAAGATTGCTGTGCCTGTACAGATTGAGAAAGGCGACCTTGTAGCCTGCATCTGCGCGGACAGGGACATCACCGACGCACGGCGCGGTGGAAATTCGCTTCCCCCAGCTGGTCGCCATAGCATTTCAGACAGCATTATTGTCGGCATTCTTTGATGGAGGGGACGGATTGCATGAAGGGCTTTGCAATGGACGAAAATGGGGATGTGCTGATTGAAAACGGTGCAATTAGCCTTGCCGTTGGCGACAATCTGTTGCAGCAAAAGGTCTGTGCGGTGCTGCGCACCAACCTGAAAGAATGGTTCTTCGATTGGGAACAAGGGGTTGATTTCGATAATCTGCTTGGCAAGAACGTCGGTGATGAACTTGCGCGCTATGAGATTGAACGTGGTCTTCATCAAGTGGACAGCACGTTCAATCTCACGGAATTTGCCTATACTGCGGATTATTCTGCCCGCATAGCGAAAATCGTGTTCAAGGCACGCAATGCAGACGGCGAAGAAGTGGGAGGTGAAATTGCATGGGATTAACAGAAAAAGGCTACCAGAGACGAAATTATGCGGAAATTCTGGAGGCAAAAATCCAGCGAGCGAAAGAACTTCTTGGCGAGGACATTGACACGAGCGATCAGTCTGTACTGGGCAAGTATCTTCGAATCAACGCATACGATCAGGCTATTGCAGAGGAAGAAATCGAGAAAGTCTACTATGCACGATTTCCGAACACGGCATCCGGTCAGAGTCTCGACCGTCTGCTCATCTTTGCAGGTATCTCGCGCAACCCCGCGCTGTCTGCCGTATACAGTGTCAGAGTGAAGGGAACAGCAGGATATGTTATTCCAGCTGGCTTTCTTGTCTCAACCGACACCGAACTCACCTACTGGACAACGGCTGAAAATACAATTGGGAACGACGGCACTTGCCTTGTACAGGTGAGCTGCACGGAAGTTGGAACAATTGGGAACATCGCCAGTGCGACAGCCATACACAGAATCGTAAATCCGGATGCAAGCATTGATAGCGTGGAGGGCGTGAGCCTTTTGATTGCTGGTGCGGATGAGGAAAGCGACGCTGACCTCCGTCTGCGTTTCTCTGCTGCCGTTGAAGGCACAGGCAGTTGCAATGAAAATGCCATCAGGTCGTCCGTGCTTCGCGTCCCGACTGTGAAATATGCTGAGGTCATTGCGAACAACGAAGACACGGAAGATTCAGAAGGTCGCCCGCCGCATAGCTTTGAATGCTACGTTCTTGGCGGTGATGGGTACGAGCAGGAGATTGCATCAGCAATTTTCGACAAGCGTCCTGTCGGCATTAAGACGGTTGGCGATAAGGCAGTCACTATCACAGATGTAACCGGATCAGAGCGGGTGGTCAACTATTCCCCCGCGCCGCGTGTTGGCATTACGGTAAAGGCAAAAATCAAGACAACAACATCTTTCCCAGACGATGGAATTGTGCTGGTTCAGCAGAACATTGCCAATTACATCAACGGACTTGGTATTGGCAATTCGCTTGTGTTGTCCTCCATCTACGGACATATTTACGGAGTTGTAGGCGTTGCGGAAGTTACAATACTGCAATTGTCCACTGATGGTGGAAACACCTACAGCACCGAAAATGTTTCTGTTCCGGCATATGGCGTTGCAGTGTGTGCGAATGTGCATGTGGAGGTGGTTGCGTAATGGTTACGCAATTTATCCGCGATAAGCCGGAGCAGAATCTTCCAGACGCATATCGCAAGAATTCCGACTCTAACAACGCGAAACTGCTTGGCATTGAATGTGACGCAGTCCGTGCGTTAAGCGATGCAGTAAACGCCATCTATGACAGTCTGGACATTGACAAGGCATACGGCAAAACGCTTGATCTGTACGGCGATATGGTCTCGCAGGCGAGAGGAAAAGCCACGGATGAGCAGTATCGAATCCTGATTAAAAACCAGATTACTCGGAACTTCTGTAACGGGGACTATAACAGTTTGATGAGTGCGCTCTGCGTAACGTTTAACTGCAATCCATCGGATATTTCGCTTGTAGAGCCAGAGGAGCCATGCAGACTGAGTGTCGAAGGACTGCCAATCGCGAAACTTAACGAGAGCAACATCGACATCACCACAGCAATTCTGATTGTTCAGAACCTTGTCCCTGTTGGTGTGCAGCTCGAATCTATCAGTTTCTCCGGTACTTTCGAGTTTTCCGGTGGAACGACGTTGGAGTATGACGCGCAGAAGGGCTTCGCGGACGACGCACAGTCAATCGGTGGATACCTTGGGCTTGTTGGCGGTAGCACCCCCAACTCGTCTGGGCAAACTCCCAGCCTTTACACTGCGGTTCTGGGGAAGGCATCTATTGGTCGAATGATTCTGGGCAAAAGCAAAGAAGGAGGAAAAGACGATGGACTTTAACAACAAAGCTCCTGATTGGAGCGCACCGGGTGTTGAACCGCCTGCTTCGCTGAAAGAACAAGGGTTTGAAGCAGGATACAAGCCGCCTGCGTCGTTCTTCAACTGGTTCTGGACGCGCGTAAGCTTTTGCCTGTCCGAACTGCAAAACAAGCTGTCTGGACACGCCGACAGTAAAAGCAATCCGCATGGTGTTACGGCGGCACAAATTGGACTTGGGAAAGTCAACAACACGGCAGACAGTGAGAAGCAGGTTGCATCAGCCAACAGAGCCACATCAGCCGGAAAAGTTGATAAAAGCATGGTCGTTCGATTCAATGGCGGCGCATCCGAAGGAACGAGCATGTGGACATTCAACGGTTCCGCAAGCAAGGACGTGAATATCACAGCAACGAAAATCGGAGCAGCAGATACCACGCTTTCCAATGTCAGCTCGGAAACACTTGCCGCGAAATTGGCAGACGCAGGTGGCAGTGGGGCACCGATTGTTGCGGCAGCCTCCACCGATGGCGTGACATATACTGCAACCGTAAAAGGCGTGACGGAGCTAAAAAACGGTCTGACGATTGTGATTGTTCCAAACATCGCAAGCACATCTACTGAAATCACGCTGAACGTCAACAGCCTTGGCGCAAAGACTGTCCGCATTCCGCTCAGCTTCAACACGGCTGCTATGACAAGCCCCGGAAGCGCGTCCTTCTTTGCTGCTGGGAGACCCGTCACTTTACAATACGATTCCGCTTATGCCAACATCGGCACTTGGAAGACAGTGGACAAGCAGCGCGCTTCTGCGCAGGACTTGTATGGAATCGTGCCAATTGCAAGCGGCGGCACAGGAGCGGAAACAGCTGCGGCAGCACGAGAAGCACTTGGTGTCACACTGGAGAATCTGGGAGACATTATCATCAGCGAAACGACACCGGCGACTGTCGCAGATGGCAAGTGGTATCTCATCAAGTCGGAGGTGTAAGCTGTGGCGAAAATCAAAGTGAGCGTTGATGATTTAAGCCTCGCTTCGACATACAGTTGTATACAGGAGTTCGAGGAAGGAACAGGAGCACTCATCAACCGCTATACAACCAGCGCTACAAAGGATGTAAAGAGTGTTACCTTCGCCGTTGAACTGCCGTCTGCTTCCAAGGTTCGGCGTGCGACAGTGTACGCAACGCTGAGTAATTCGGCTTTTGCCGCCGCTGTCTGTACAATCAACGGGATGCGATGCTCTTATAAAACAACAGCCGCTGTGCCTGTGGAAATTGAAGAAGGTGCTACCAGTATAACCGTGCCATTCGTTTTTCAGATTATGCCGGTTCTCCATACAAATCACGGTTCGGTTGAGAAAACCAATCACAGGAGCGAGGTTACGTTCTCTGATGTGTATCTGCTCATCGAGACAGTAGACAATTGCATCCTCCACGCGGAAAACGGGGAGCTTGTCCCGTACCAGCTTTACCATGCCGAAGGCGGCATCCTTGTACCATACCAGTTTCAACGCGCTGTGGATGGCGCTCTTGTCCCATATGGCGGATAACAAAGGAGGATGATACCCATGAACTTGTACCAATGGTTGTGCTTGCTGAGTGTGCCTGCCCTGCTGCTTGCAGGTCTTAAGTACCTTTTGAACCAGATCAAGGGTGTGAGGATGGGCGTGAAAGCCCTGCTCCGAGCAAACATGATTTCCGAATATGAAACATGGCATGAGCGAGGCTTTGCACCTATCTATGCCAAGCAGAACTTTGAGAATCTGTGGGTTCAGTATCACGCTATCAAAGGACCAAATGGCGTGATGGATGACCTCCACACGAAATTTCTGGAACTTCCCACCGAACGACATGAGAGAGGAGAATGAAAATGAACATTAACTGGACTGTCCGAATCAAAAACAAGAACTTCTGGATTGCTCTTATCCCTGCGGTATTGCTGCTTGTGCAGGTGGTGGCTGCCGTGTTTGGCTTCGCCATTGACCTTGGCGAACTGGGGAACAAGTTGCTGGCGGTTGTCAACGCACTCTTTGCCGTGCTATCTATCCTCGGCATCGTGGCTGACCCAACCACGGAGGGTATGGCTGACAGTACGCAGGCATTGACCTACACCGAGCCCAAGAAGTCGAACGAAATCTTGTAACCAAGGAGGAGGCGGAGCAATCCGCCTTCTTTTTTTCGTATCAAAAGGGAGGAATCAACATGGCATCTGACCGACAAAAGGTAATCGACATCGCGCTGGCAGAGGATGGCTACTTGGAAAAGGCAACAACTGAGCAGCTTGACGAGAAAACGGCGAACGCCGGGAACAAAAACTATACCAAGTATGCACGCGACCTTGCAGATGTACGCTTTTTCAATGGGCGCAAACAAGGGACTGCTTGGTGTTCCGTTTTTGTGGCATGGTGCTTCTTCAAGGCGTATGGCAAGGCGGCTGCGCTTGCACTGCTGTGTCAACCGAGCAACGCTGCGAACAACTGCGGCGCAGGCTGTAAATTCGCACGCGGATATTTCAAGGCAAAAGGACAGTTATACACAAGCAATCCACAGGCTGGTGACGTGATTTTCTTCTACAGCAAGGATAAGAGCAGCATTTCGCACACCGGCATTGTTTACAAGGTGGATAGCACCTATGTTTACACGGTTGAGGGCAACACATCCAGCGCAAGCGGCGTTGTCGCCAACGGCGGTGCAGTGGCGAAAAAGAAGTACAGCCACACATATAACCGCCTTGCTGGGTATGGTCGTCCTGCGTATGGCAATATCGGCACAGAAACGGGCACAGGAGCGCCCGCAACAAAAGATGAGCAAGAACCCTCAAAAGAACCCGGAGCGGCATCAGCGGGCAAAACAGAGGGCAAGGCGGTCACGGTAACGCTGACGACATTGAGAAACGGTAGTACAGGCGCACAGGTTAAGACACTGCAACGCCTCTTGAGCGCGATGGACTATTACAACGGCGAGACTGACGGTAAGTTCGGCATCTCAACGGCGGCAGCTGTGAAAGCATTCCAGCGTGCAAAGCGGCTTACGGTGGACGGCATCGTTGGTAAGAACACATGGACTGCACTGCTGAAATAAGAGTAACAAAAGAGGGAGGGGCTTCGCGCCTCTCCCTTTTTGCTTTCCAATCACAATCTCACTTGTCATTATGTGCATCCATGTCCGCGCGGATCAACTGCTTGATGAACTTTGCCACGTTCGGCTGCTTCTCCAAGTACTCCAGAAGCTCAGGCTCGGTGTTGCGGTTCAAGTCCACCGTGAATCGGCGGATGGTCTTCTTCATGTATTTAAGCTGTGGGGCATTCTTTTCTTTCTCGGTCATGATGTTTCTTTTCCTCCATCCCCGTGTAGCCGATAGGGCAGCGTTGTTAGTTGTCGGCACTCTTACTTGCAAAGTGTTTGTTCATATATTCACGGACAAGGTTTTCAAGATATTCCTTATCATCGTGGCTAATACGTTTTCCGTCCAACAGCGTCCAAATCAACCCGTCCACTGCATGCAACCCTTCCATAGATTCCGCACAAGTCCGGATAATGACTTCAAGCCGATATGCAGCTGGATTCGCAAGGGGTCTATACTTCATATTTTCCATGATCAGTTTCCTTTCTGTGGGTTATATCGCCATCCCTGTCGTCACAGTCTAAATGTTAGATGGTCTATATGCTCAATCCATCGCGTCATCCAGATAATCAAGCGCATCCTGTATGCTGCTTATTGCAGATTCCAAGTTGTCAGCAGCTTCCTGCATTGCCTGCCCACGTTCACTTTCCTGAACACCTTCCGGGAGGCTGTCCAAAGCGTCCTGCTCTTCGTCTTGCAGAGATTCAATTTCATGCATCAGTTCATCAAGCCTTTCGCAAATATGCTTGATGGACTTACGTCTGGTATTGTTCATGATTATATCCTCCTTGACATTTCGGTCATTATTGTTTATAATCATCTGGGAAGCGGCGGTTGCACCCGCCGCCCCCAGACTTGACGAGTTACTGCTCGGCGGTCTTGCTCTGCGTCAGCTTACTGGGCTTGATGGTGATTGTAATCCGTTCTGCGAGGTCTGGATTCTCACTCAACAGCTTCAGCAGCTCTTGCAGGGCTTTTTTTGCGTCCCTGTCCATTGGCTTTCCCTCCTTTCTGTCGGGATTCTTGTTCCTCCCGACACATATATTATATCATATACCCGGTATATTGTCAAGCATTTTTTCAGAATTATCAGACTTTTTTTCAAAGTTTTTTTCAACTGTCGGAACAACTCCGCCCTTGGTCAGCCTGTACTTCTTTCCGGTCAGGATTTCGAGCACCGCGAGCATTCCTTGAACGTGTCCGAGCTGTTGTGCAATTCCAACCTCGTCACGACAGGCTTCCTTCCGCAGCCAGAAGTAGTACTCGATTTCCTGATTGATTTTCAAAATGATTTCTGCCGTCATGGTGGCTCTTTCCTCTCTTTTTATAGAACTATCATTTTCGCCTGCAAGCTGGCTGGATTATAGTACGCAAACGGCTTTTTGTCGAGAGGCAGTCCGATTTTTTTTGAGAATTTTCGGAGTTTATGGTGCAAGAAAAAAGCTGATGAAGAATACATGGACATCGTAATGATAGACAGATAAAGGGCTGGAAATTGCTCCCCAGCCCTTCATTTTATTCCTTGATTCTTTTGAGGAATTCCTCCTTGGAAATGATTCCGTCGATGTACGTGTCAAGCAGCTTCTTTTCTCGTGTTTTCTTTTGCTCCACAAATTCCCTGCGGCGCTGCTCGTTCCGTTCGTCGATTTCCTCCATGAGTTTGAGTTTTTCCTTTGTTGTCATGCGCTTCTTTTTCAAAGCGTACACCTCCCTTAGATATGTACATCATAGGGAAGTGTGTGAGTACATGTCAGTGCGGTATCCGGAGCTTTGCCGCGGCGAATCCGCTGCGCAGACAGGGCGTACACACATGACTGTGCAGGAGTTTAAGGAATTTACCAAAGATATTCGCAAAATGACGAAACTGGCTGACAAGGTGGAGGTGCTGCTGAGTGGTGCAAACCTTCTGAACAGCAAAAGCCGGTTAGAATAGCTTGTGCCGATGGTAAAGGACTTGCTGCTGCGGTTCGGCAAAATGAAAGCCCAGCTTGGACAGTATCAGGAAGCATTTACGTCCGTTATGGTTGAAAACGAACGGCTGAAAAAGGAAAACGAAAAACTGGATTCGACGTGTAGAGCGTATCACAGCCGCGATTTCAGCAATATGTCAGCAATTCAGCAGCTGGAACAGCGCTGTCTGCGGTATGAACAGCAGCTGTCTGCTATTCCGGCGGGAGTTGTGGCAAGGTATTCCCAGCAGCAGCGCAAGGCGCAGAAAGAAGTCAGTGAAAGAAATTACTGATTGGGGAGGAAAAAGAAAATGAACAGAAGCCCAAAGTTTTTTCAATCGAAGCAGTACGACCGATGTTATGAGAAGGTGAAGCAGAGAAATGAAGGCAGCCGATGAATGGCAGGAACTTACGAATATTCTGAGCAATCTCATTGCCAAATACGCCTGTGTATTGAGCGGAATGTCTGTTCATCAGCAGGAGGACAAGCCAGAACTTCGTCCGGATGAAACAACAATGCCCAAAGTCGCCATTGCATAACCTAAAACAGCGTGATATAATTTTCGTTGCATAACCTGTCTAAACCTTCTGCGGAGGAAATCAAAAAACTCCGCAGAAGGTGATTGGAGAAGACGATGAAGGAAAGAACGAAGGTATACCTATATACCCGCGTGTCCACCGCCATGCAGATTGATGGCTATTCGCTTGAAGCTCAGAAAAACCGGATGAAAGCCTATGCTGAGTTCAACGACTATGAAATTGCCGGCGAATATGAGGATGCCGGAAAATCTGGCAAATCCATTGAGGGACGTATCGAGTTCAGCCGCATGATGGATGACATCAAATGCAGCAAGGATCATGTATCCTATAACATCCTCAGCATCCTCATGAACTTCGAGAAGCTTTACAGCGTTATGAGCGACATCGAAAAGCGTGACCTGATGGCGCCGATGATTGCAGACATTCAGGTATACCCCCAGCGCCAGCCGAACGGTCAATGGCTGAAATCCATCCACTTCAAGCTGCCGCTGATTGCTGAGGAAGAACTGCACTTCAGTTTAGACAAAAAGGACTGGCTTGAGAATGTGATGGTATTGGCTAAACTGTAAGCGTACATAAGGATAACGAGAATACAAATATGAGGGAAAAAGCAGTGAACAACGAAATGAAAGCCCACAGCAAATCATTAGCGGAAGCGGCGCAGATGCCGGAAGATTTGCCGATCCCGGAAAAGAGTATCAGGCAGAACGAAAGCAAACAGAAGAAACGATTGAACGGAAAGTAAAAGTGAAAAATCCTCTTGAAATGGCAGCATAAAAATAAGCAGAGAACGTCGAAAAACGATGGCTCTCTGCTTATTTTGTTATTTCAGCCCTTTCAGCCTCTCCACTGACATCACATGCAGCCCCAGCAGCTCCCTGTCGTTAAAAGAATACAGCTCGATGAGCTTGCCGATCTGCTGATTATAATAGTATAGCCCGCAGGGCGTGTGGAGATTCACGTTCAGTTTCAGGAAAACGAAGTATTCGCTGGAAACGTCGAGGATGCGGATGTCAAACAACGTGTGCTCCAGCGTGGCAATCTGCGCGAAAATGTCGGGCAGGACGGCGGGCGCTTCGAGGGGAGTGCCGTTTCCATCCGTGACGGCGACGGAAACGAGGCGGTTGAGGACTTTGTTCTGCGCACGGTCGATGTAGGCGTCAAAGCATTCGCTGGGGACGTAGTAGACGGTGGCTTCGTCAGCGGTGAAAGGGTCGCAGGAATGGATGCGGCGTTTGCTGGCGAGCAGGTAGTTCACGGGTTCTTCGACGTCGGATGAATCATAATGGCGGGGCGTCTGCACCTGTACCTGCACGAGGGCTTCCGAAAGGTCGAAGTCGTCTTCGCGGAAGGAAAGAAGGTCGCTAACGGCTACAAAAATCAGCCCAAGAAAGAGCAGAAGGATAAGGAAAATAGAAATTCGGTGAGGATTGGACATATACACCTCCGATGAAACAGATTGGCGATATGCTCTATGATAGCATAGATGCTGGGAAAATGCAAATAAACCGAGGTCACTGCCGCCCAAATCGACAGTGACCTCGGTTTCATCTACCCTTACTTCTTAAAATTCTCCCACCGCTCACGGAAATAGTGCGCTGCCATCTTGGGCTTGCGGTCGCGGGTGAAAAGCCCCTTGCGGTTGCCGCCGGCGCGCATCGGGCCTTGCTGCGTGCCAAAATCCGCGAAGTTCCACGGCGTTTCGCCGACGACGAAGGGACGCTCGTCCAGGCAGGCGTTGATGGTCTTGTAGTAATCCACCTGGAATTCCTCGGTGAACATCTCCGTGCCGTGCATCCCCGCGATGGTGTCCGCGCCGTACTCCGAGAGGATGGTGGGCTTGTTGACCGTCGCCCAGTAATCCATCTCCATGCGCATGGCGAAAGCAGCGGCTTCCAAATCGCCGGAAAGGTTGTACCAGCCGTAATAGCGATTGATGCACACAACATCCATCGACGGAATGGTGATGTCACGCGTGTAGTCGTTCTGGCAGCCGACGAGCGTCACCGGGCGGTTCTGCGGGTCAAGCTGATGCGCCAAGAGGTACAGCGGATGCCAATAGTCGTAGGCGGACTGCGGATGCGCATCTGTGTTCGGCTCGTTGCCCAAGCTCCACAGGGCGATGCAGGGGTGATTCTTGTCGCGGGCAATCATGTCCGTCAGCACCTGGGCGTGATAATCGGCGGGCGCCCAGCGATAGGGGTCTTTGCCTCCTTCGCCGATGCCGACGGCGGGCGTTTCGGCAATCACGACGATACCCTCGCGGTCGCACAGGGACAACATTTCCTCCGAATAGGGATAATGGCTGGTGCGGAAGGCGTTGGCGTGCAGCCAGTGGAAGAGGTTGATGTCCGTCACGTTCAGGCACTGGTCAAGCCCGCGCCCGTGGAGGAAGGAATCCTCGTGCTTGCAGGGCCCGTGGAAGTGGAAGGGCTTGCCGTTGATGAGGAAACGGCAGCCGTCTACCTTGATTTCGCGGATGCCGAACGGCTGGCTGTACTCATCCTGACCGAAGCGGACACGCGCGGTGTAGAGGTACGGCACGCCGGGAGCAGGTTCCCAGAGATGCGGATTTGCCACATGCACTTCGCCGGACGCGCCCGTGCCGCTGGCGACGACCTGCCCGTCTGCATCCAGCACATCCAACGTCACGTCACCCTCGCCGTGGGTCGCGACGGTGTAGCGCACTGTGCCATCCATCGACGGAATAAGCGTCACATCGGCAATATAATCCGCCGGGGTGGTGTACAGGCGGACAGGGCGGTTCAGCCCAGCATAGTTAAAGAAGTCGAAATTCGGCAGGTTGATGCCCTGCTCATGCTGGTGCTGTTTGCCCGCCTCGACGGAGGGGATGCCGGGGTTATCCGAGCCGAAGAACGCCGTGCCGCCTTCGTTGCCGACAGGGAGGGTGTGGTGGCTGATGGTGTTGTCCACCTCGACTTCCAGCAGGGCAGTTTGACCGGGGTGGAGAAGATTGGTCACGTCCGCCTCGAAGGGCAGAAAGCCGCCGCGATGGGTGCAGAGCAGCTGACCGTCAAGGAAAACGCGAGCGTTATGGGTGACAGCGTCGAAGCGGAGCATCAAGCGCTGACCTTTGAGCATGGACGGCACGGTGATGCTGCGGCGATACCACGCCAGACCGACATGACGGCGGAATTCGGGGTCAGCGGACTGGTCGTTGTAGGACGCGGGAACAGCGATGGACTGCCACGGCGCGTCGGGCTTGAGACGGAAGTCCCATACGCCGGAGAAGTCAAGGATGGTGCGGGATGCGTTGGATTGCGGTGCGAGCATGGGGAAGCCTCCTTTTTTGCTTGGTACTATAGTGGAAGAAAAAATGCTGCTTGATTTTGATGGGACATGGGGAATCGCGCCTACGGGCGCGACCAAAGGGCATGAAAACAAACGAAGTTTGCGATCGCCCTTTGGAAACCTTCGGTGCCGCCACTCTTTGAGTTTCGTGTTTCTTGGCTTGTGCCGAAAATATATACCGGAGCGTCCAATACGAACCGTAGGTTCGTCGGATAAACACGCGGACACTATATGCCAGCGTTACCAACCCAATCGCGCGGAAGGGTCAAGGGAGGAACTCCCTTGTGGGGTCAAGGGGCAACGCCCCTTGGGTCTTCTTTACCGGAACCTTTCCCTCCCCAGCATTGCGCCGCAGCTTTCGCGGACGATGAGGGAGCATTCCAGCTTGTGGCTGATGGGGGTCGTGTCGCCGCCGTTTAGGGCATTGATGAGTTCCTCCATCGCGAAACTGCCGCGCTCGGTGGCGCGCAAATCCACCGTCGTCAGCGGCGGATCGAGGTACTGCGTGAAGAAGAGGTTGTCGCAGCCGGTCAGAGCAATGTCCTGCGGGACGCGGAAGCCGCTCTTCTTCAGATGACTGAGGACGCCCAAGGCGCAGACGTCGTTGATGGCGACGATGGCGGTTGGCAGGGGCTTGTCCGCCAGCTGCGCCAGCATCCGCGCAGCACCGATTTCGCCGGACTGCGTGGTGAAGCCAGTGGGGAAAACATACTGCTCCTCCGGCGGCACGCCAAGGCGCGTCATTTCCTGACGATACATCGTGATGCGTGCATCGGAAAAGCGAGTGTTCAGACGACCGCCGATGAACGCAATCCGCCGATGCCCCAGATTCGTCAGGTGTGTCATCACTTTCCGGACGCCCTCGAAGGAATCCGACGCGATGTTGATGGAGGACATGCCCTCGATTAGCGGCCCGATCGTTACAACGGGCATTGCGTGGTGCAGCCGCTTCAAGTTGTCCAGAATCACCTCCGCTGGGCCGTCTTCCACCAGACCGCCCGTCAGCGCGACACCGTCCGGACGATGCTCCAATAAGCGGCGAATCATCTGGTCGTTCGTGATGGTTCCCGGCGTGTGGCAGAAAACCTCCAGCGCGTAGCCGTGGCGGGTGGCTTCAAGTTCCGCGCCGCGCATCAGCATCGAGCAGTATGGGTTGTCGAAATCGCCGATGACCAGCGCGAGCGTGCCGGTGCGCTTCTCCTGCGCCTGCGGGTGCGAATGCGCGGTGGAGGGCTGATAGTGCAGCGCTTCTATTGCTTCCTGCACCTTCTGGCGCGACTTGGCGGAGATGCTGCCGCCGGACATAGCGCGCGAGACAGTGGCAATGGAGACACCCGCGCGCTCCGCCACGTCGTAAATCGTAATCTTTCCGTTTTCCATTGGGAAAACCTCCTTCCTGCCCTGCTGACAGGGAAATGCTGTAACCTTGCCATCATGGGCAGAAACCTTTCCTGTACTGGCGGTCGCAATGGTGCTGAGCATGGCGTGCTTCGCATCGGCGGAAGAAAATACGACGCTGACCATCGTCGCGTGGGACGTCAGCACGACGCCGTACTATCAGGCGCAGAAGGAAGCCTTTGAAGCAACCCACCCCGGTGTGACCATCGAATACGTTGACGTGGCGTCTCAGGACTGGGACACCAAGGCTGGCACGATGCTTTCCGGCGGCGACACCAGCGACCTGTTCATGGTCAAGCAGAACATCAACATCATGAACTGGGCGCAGCAGGGCTTCGCGGAGCCGCTGACTGACTACATTGCCAAGGACAACTACGATCTGTCCGGCTTCGTGGGCATGGAACCCAACTACGCGCTGGACGGCACGCAGTACGCGCTGCCTTTCCGCTCTGACTTCTGGGTGCTGTTCTACAACAAGACCCTGTTTGACGCGGCGGGCGTAGATTACCCCACCAACGACATGACGTGGGAGGAATACGCGGCGCTGGCGAAGGAAATGACCGGCAAGGGCAACTGCAAGTACGGCTGCCACTACCACACCTGGCTGTCCGCCATCGTCAACTTTGCGGTGGACGACGGCAAGTTCACGCTGCTGGGCGGCAAGTATGACGAAATGAAGTACTTCTACGACCTCGCGCTGTCCCTGGAAGACGCGGATGCCTGCCGTAAGTACACCGAACTGACCGCGGCTGGTCTGCACTACTCCGGCGCGTTCCAGACCGGCGACACTGCCATGATGCCCATGGGCTACTGGTACGTCGCGACCCTCATCAACAACATCAAGAATGGTCTGTGCGACTTTGAATGGGGCATCACCGCGCTGCCGCACAAGGAAGATGTGCAGGCGGGTTCCTCCTTCGGCAACCTGACCGGCATCATGATCAACAAGAAGTCCGAACACAAGGATCTGGCTTGGGAATACGTCTCTTGGCTGTGCGGCCCGGAAGGCGCGAAGGTCACTGCTGGCTGCGGCAACCGTCCGGCATGGGTTTCTGAGGAAGTTGCGGAAGTGCTGGCGTCTGTGGATGGCTTCCCGCAGGACGAAAATTCCAAGAAAGCGCTGCTGCCCAGCATGGTTTCCATCGAAATCGGCGTGAGCGACAAGCTGGCGGAAATCCAGACCATCCTGAACGAAGAACACACCATGATTATGACGCGCGAAATCTCCGTCGATGAAGGCATCGAGGAAATGAACGAGCGCGTGGCGGAACTGTACGAGTAATCGGCATCCGCAAGCAAATCAAGCATCCATAAGCCAGTGGGCGGGGAGGGCGACCAAAACTCGCTCTTCCCGCCTATTGTCGATTTTTCGGAAAATCAGGCTGAAAGGGGAGTCCAACTATGGCGGAGGTTGCTGCCAAGCAGCGCAAACACAAGATGAGTAGGCTGGAAAAGAAAAATACCCTCATTGCCTACTCGTTTCTCGCGCCGAACTTTCTGGGGTTTGCTATCTTCACGCTCGTCCCGGTAGTTTGCGCAATCCTGCTGGCGTTCGTGGAGTGGAACGGTGGCGACATCAGCAATGCTCATTTTGTCGGACTGCAGAATTTCGCGGAAATCTTCAAGGCGGACAAAGTTGCCAGCAAGTGGGCAAACGGCGACTACCTGTACTTCTTCAACCGCGTTGACCTTGGCATTGCGCTGAAAAACACCGTGTTCTATGCGCTGATTAACGTGCCGCTGACGCTGGTGTGCGCCATTGCCCTGGCGCTGGCGCTGAACAAGGCGAAGGGCGCGGTTGCGTTCCGCACGATTTTCTTCTTCCCCTATGTCGCCTCGATGGTTGCTATCTGCGTCTGCTGGAACTTCATGCTGATGAAAGATGGCCCGGTCAATCAGATGATTATGGCGCTGGGCATCAACTTCAACAAATCGTGGACAGCGGACTCGACGATGGCGATGTGGGCGATTATCCTTGTCAGCGTGTGGCGCTCGATGGGCTACTACATGGTCATCTACCTCGCTGCGCTGCAGGGCGTTCCACGCGAACTCTACGAAGCGGCGACGGTGGACGGCGCGAACAAGTGGCAGCAGTTCCGCAATGTGACCCTGCCGCAGATTAAGCCCACGACGTTCTTCTGCACCATCATGCTGGTCATTGGCAGCTTCAAGATTTACGACACGGTCGCCATCATGACCAATGGCGGCCCCGGACGCGCGACGAAGATGCTTGTGACGTACATCTACGACGTGGCGTTCAACAACATCAAGTACGGTCAGGCGAGCGCGATTGCCATGGTGCTGCTTGTCATCGTCCTGATTGTGACCATCATCCAGTTCGCAAACGAGAAGAAATTCGCCAACGACTAAGAAAGGAGGAAGAACACCATGAGTCAGACGGCTGTTGTTACCCATCAAAAGGCGATTCGCAAGGACAACCCGGTCATGAAGGTGATTGGGCGTGTGCTGCTGTATACGGTGCTGATTGCGATGGCGCTGTTTACGCTGATTCCGTTTGTGTGGATGCTTTCCTCCTCCTTGAAGCTAGATCAGGAAGTGTTCCAGTACCCCATCCGCTGGATTCCGGAAACGTTCCATTGGGAAAACTACCGAGTTATCTGGGAACGCGTGTCGCTGCTGACGTACTTCAAGAACACAGCGATTATCGCGCTGGCGGTGACGTTCCTGCAGACGCTGACGTCCTCTTTTGCGGCATATGCGTTTGCAAAGCTGCACTTTAAGGGGCGCGATCTGCTGTTCGTGGCGTATATCGCGACGATTGCTGTGCCGTGGCAGGCGTACATGCTGCCGCAGTTCATCATGATGCGCTCGATGGGGCTGTATGACACGCTGTTGGCGATGATTGTGCTGCAGGCGTTCAGTGCGTTCGGCGTGTTCCTGATGCGCCAATTCTATCAGGGTATTCCGACGGAACTGTGCGAAGCGGCGCGCATCGACGGACTGAGCGAATACGGCATCTGGGCGAAAATCATGCTGCCGCTGTCTACTGCCGCGATTGCGACGCTGGTGATTTTCACCTTCGTCGGCACTTGGAACGACTACATGGGCCCGATGATTTACCTGACCCGCGACGAGAACAAGACGATTCAGGTCGGCTTGCGGCGCTTCATTCAGGAGTACACGAGCGACTACCACCTTATCATGGCGGCGTCTCTGGTGTCGCTGCTGCCGGTGTCGGTGGTGTTCCTCTGCTTGCAGAAATACTTCATCGAAGGCATTGCAACGAGCGGCCTAAAGGGGTAAAATAGGAAGGAAAACGAAAATTCCTGCGAAAACAAAAGGGCAGACGGGCGGAAATTCCCTGTCTGCCCTTTATCAAAAAGGATGGGAAAAAGAGTGGAAAAATACACGCAAGCCATGCGGCAGGCAGCCGACAAGTTCCGCTGGAGCGCAAAACTGGCGGCGGACGCGGGCATCATCCCGTATAAGAGCGAAAAAGGTGCTTGGGTTGCATCCCCCTACGACGGCAACAGCTGGTGGACAGGCGGCTTCTGGCCGGGGCTGATGTGGCAGCTGCACTGCGCGACGGGCGACGAGCAGTTCCAGACAGAAGCGCGGCGCGTGGAGAAGCTCCTCACGGATGAATTCCGCACGTTCCGCTGCCTGAATCACGACGTTGGCTTCATGTACCTGCTGTCCTGCGGCGCGGATGCAAAACTGACCGGCGACGAACAGGCGAAAACCGACACGCTTCACGCGGCAAGCCTTCTCATGGGGCGTTTCAACCCGGCGGGGTTCATCCGCGCGTGGAATCACCCTGACCAGCGCGGGTTTGCCATCATCGACTGCATGATGAACCTTTCCCTGCTCTGGTGGGCAACCCGCGAGACGGGCGACCCGCGATTCGCGAAAGTCGCGCAGATTCATGCGCAGACGACGCTGCGGGAGTTCCTGCGCCCGGACGGGTCGGTTAGCCACATTATCGAGTTCGACCCGGAGACAGGCAAGCGCGTCAAGGAATACGGCGGACAGGGATACTGCCTCGGTTCGCAGTGGAGCCGCGGGCAGGCGTGGGGGCTGTACGGCTTTACACTGGCACACCTTAACGACGGTAATACGGAATATCTGGACGCGGCGGAGAAAATCGCAGCGAACTTTATCCGGCACATCCGCCCCGACGGATTGACCGACTGTGATTTCTGTCAGCCGAAGGATGAGGAGCGCATCGACAATATCGCGGGAGCGGTGGCGGCGTGCGGTCTGCTGGAACTGGCGAAAATCACGGGCAAGGCGGAGTATCGCGCGGCGGCGGTTCGATTGGTGGATGGTCTACTTGAGCACTGCATCGACTGGACGCAGAACAGCTGCGGATTGTTGACAAAATGCACTGCGAGCTACCACGACGACGGCGCGGGGCGGCACACGAACATCACCTATGGCGACTACTTCCTTGTGGAGGCGCTGGCGAAGCTGACGGGCAGCGACCCAATGCTCTGGCGGTGAAAGGAATAGCATGATTACAATTCTGGTAAAAGCGGCAGACGGGACGATGATTGCCTCAGCACAGAGCGCAGATGATGCGCGCCTGTGCATCGACCGCGCCTATGAAGATGGCGACACGGTGGAAATCCTTGCGGACGAAAAGCATTTGTGCGTGCAAATGGACGTGACACTGCTGCCGGGCGAAGTATATCTGCCGAATGGGCGCATGACGTGGCGCGTTCCGGCGGGGGAACATCGGCTGGCATATGCGCCCGGCGCGTTCGAGGCGAAGCGGCATGTCATTACGGCACGTCTAATGACGGCAGAGGAAATCAATGGGCGGCGCGATATTGCCTGCAATCCGGCAGACCTGCGCGGCGAAACGGACTTCTTTCCCCATATCACCGCGAATGTCGAAACGCGCAACGAGGCGTGCTTCTGCGCGCGCAACGCCATCAACGGGCGGCATTGCAACAATTATCACGGCGAGTGGCCGTTCGGCAGCTGGGGCATCGGCGCACGGGAAGACGCGTGGTGCTGCATCGACTTCGGGCGCGAGGTGACGGTGGATGCAATGGCACTCATCCTCCGCGCGGATTTCCCGCATGACGCGTATTGGGTCAGCGGACGCGTCGTACTGTCCGACGGCGCGGAAGTCGCGTTCGACCTGCAAAAGACGGGCGAGAGGCAAATCATCCTGCTGGGGAAACACACGGTGCGCTGGATGCGGCTGGAGCGGATGCAGAAGAGCGACGACCCGTCGGCATTCCCTGCGCTGACGGAGTGGGAAGTTTACGGATGCGATAAGGAAGGCGAATAAGATGGAAGCAAGAGCGTGCTGGCTGCAAACAATGCTGAAAATCGCTGATCCGGTGCTGAAAAACTTGGCGGCGGGGACGCTGAAGCAGAACATGCCGACGGTGTTCCATCCCGACAGGGCGGAGTATATGCACCTCGAAGCGCTGGGGCGGACGGTCTGCGGGATTGCACCGTGGCTGGAACTGGATGGCCTGATGGGCGAAGAAGCGGAGATTCAGGCGGAATACCGTGAGCTGACCCGCAAGGCAATTGCAAACGCGGTAAATCCGGAATCGCCGGACTTCATGAACTTCACCGAAGGGTATGGGCAGGCGCTGGTGGACGCGGCGTTCCTGGCGCACGGCATCGTTCGCGCCCCAAAGCAGCTGTTCCATGCGCTGGATGAGCAGACGAAGCGGAATCTGGTGGGTGCCCTGCGCGCGACGCGGAAATTCACCCCGTTTGTGATGAACTGGCTCTTCTTCTCCGCAATGGTGGAGGCGGCACTGCGCGTGATGGGCGAAAGCGACTACGACCTGACGCGCGTGGATTATGCTGTGAACATGTTTGAAAGTTGGTACCTGGGTGATGGCGTGTACGGCGACGGCCCGAAATTCCGCTGGGATTACTACAACAGCTTCGTCATTCAGCCGATGTATGTTGATGTGCTGCGGACGTTCGCGGATGTCGGGCGCGGCTATGATGAGCTGCTGAAGCAGGTGGAGCACCGTGCGGGACGGTATGCGGCGGAGCTGGAGAAGAACATCAATGCTGACGGGAGCTATCCGGTCATCGGGCGGTCGATTACCTACCGCTTCGGCGCGTTCCAGCTGCTGTCACAGGCAGCACTGGAAGATTTTCTGCCGAATGAACTGCCGCCGGAGCAGGTTCGGACGGCGCTGACGGCGTGCATCCGCAAGGTGACAGAGCATCCGGCGATGTTCGACGCGCAGGGGTGGCTTCAGCCGGGCGTGTATGGCTGTCAGCCGGACTTGGCGGAGGGGTACATCTGCGTCGGCAGCCTGTACCTATGCCTGGCCGTGTTTCTGCCGCTGGGGCTTGCGCCGACGGTGGATTTCTGGTCGAAGCCGGAGATTCCGTGGACGGCGAAGCGGATTTGGAGCGGTGAAAACGTGATGCTTGATCACGCGGTGGATTGATGCGGACGTGCCGGGCGGGAGGGTGACTCCTGCCCGGCATGAGTTGAACGAATAAACCAAAAGGAAATCACCTGAAAGGTTCGCAAATTTCCGAACGATGAGCGCTGAAAATTGTGATTATCGTTCGGAAAATGAAAAAGAAGCAAAAAAACCGCAAAAACCTTCAAAAAACCTCTTGACGGGCGGGCGAAAAAGTAGTATACTGACAAAGCTGGTTGCGCGAGCCGCTGAAAAGCCGTTTGCGAGACCGGTACGAACCTTGAAAACGATACAGAACAATAACAACGCAAACAAGACAGTAATTCCGAATGAGTGAAACTTGGTTGAGGAAACTCGATTGAGGAATAAAGGATTAAACGAAAGAGTTTGATCCTGGCTCAGGACGAACGCTGGCGGCGTGCCTAACACATGCAAGTCGAGCGGAGACAGTGAGTAGCTTGCTACGAGCTGTTTTAGCGGCGGACGGGTGAGTAACGCGTGAGCAACCTTTCCCAGACAGGGGAATAACACACCGAAAGGTGTACTAATACCGCATAAGACCACGGGATCACATGGTTCTGGGGTAAAAGATTTATCGGTTTGGGGTGGGCTCGCGTCCGATTAGGTAGTTGGTGAGGTAACGGCCCACCAAGCCGACGATCGGTAGCCGACCTGAGAGGGTGATCGGCCACATTGGGACTGAGACACGGCCCAAACTCCTACGGGAGGCAGCAGTGGGGAATATTGGGCAATGGAGGAAACTCTGACCCAGCAACGCCGCGTGGAGGAAGAAGGTTTTCGGATCGTAAACTCCTGTCCTTGGAGACGAGTAGAAGACGGTATCCAAGGAGGAAGCCCCGGCTAACTACGTGCCAGCAGCCGCGGTAATACGTAGGGGGCAAGCGTTGTCCGGAATAATTGGGCGTAAAGGGCGCGTAGGCGGCTCGGTAAGTCTGGAGTGAAAGTCCTGCTTTTAAGGTGGGAATTGCTTTGGATACTGTCGGGCTTGAGTGCAGGAGAGGTTAGTGGAATTCCCAGTGTAGCGGTGAAATGCGTAGAGATTGGGAGGAACACCAGTGGCGAAGGCGACTAACTGGACTGTAACTGACGCTGAGGCGCGAAAGTGTGGGGAGCAAACAGGATTAGATACCCTGGTAGTCCACACTGTAAACGATGAATGCTAGGTGTAGGGGGTATCGACCCCTTCTGTGCCGCAGTCAACACAATAAGCATTCCGCCTGGGGAGTACGGCCGCAAGGTTGAAACTCAAAGGAATTGACGGGGGCCCGCAC